>Ga0210409_10000075_pt1 | contig 228096 bp, 204 predicted proteins | sample IncBWH17MmetaG_FD_161649 | JGI IMG/M metagenome (GOLD analysis project Ga0210409, IMG submission 161649) | Forest soil microbial communities from Barre Woods Harvard Forest LTER site, Petersham, Massachusetts, United States - Inc-BW-H-17-M | ecosystem: Environmental > Terrestrial > Soil >... | reverse complement strand
CCTATCTGACCCACGTGCTTAACTGCACTCAGTCTAATCGGCATCACTCTGCCCGACCGCTTCTACATCCCGATTATCCGATGCCGATGCGGTATGCTCAATATACGAGAGTCAACTTTCGCAGTGCCTCATCGCGAAACTTGACTCTGACCCCACTTGACGGATTCGGAGAAAGACAGAGCGCACTAGGTGGTCTTCTACTTCTTCAGCGATGACGCAGGTACTCCGTGGCCCGCTAACTGGGGTCAGAGTGAACTTTCTGCAAAAAGCCCGCAGAAAGTTCACTCTGACCCCAGTTAGCTGCGTTCTGTTTGAAGCAGAGTTGGACGTACTACAACAGTTTAAATTTGGAGGATCACAATGGCGTCTGTCACAGATCAATCCCAGCTGCTGTCCGTCACCGCTCACATCGGCGATTGCAAGACCCTGTTAGCGTTCAACCTGCTGCAACCCCAAAGCGCCAGGAACCTGGCGGGTTTCACGATCCGCTGCCAGCCCAAGGGCCAGGCGCCGTACTATCTATACAACACGCTGCAATTCGAGAACCCCAGCGCGCATGCCCAGGATCCCCGCGAGCCGTCGAATTCAAGCGTCAATGCGCCCATCCACAAATTCCGCTGGCTGCATGTGCCGGGCTCGGCTCACCAAGGGACAAATCCTTTTTTCGGGGACTACACCTATACCGTGTTCCCGCGCTACTTTGACGACCAGCAATCGCTGCTTGCGCTGGATGCGACGCTAGGGGTAGCGCTCAGCGCCTATGTCGGGCCGTTTGCAAAAAACAATCTCAAACTCGGCTTTACTCGCGGCTATACACAGTCCCAAGCCTTTACCCATCATTTCGGCGTCAATGCGCTGATCCGTCCCAAAAACGAGGAGTTGCTGTTCGATACCGCGCAAGTGTCAGGCACCGATGCTGCCGGCGCCCAGTACACCTTTGCCGACGAATACGCCTGGCTCGGGCTGACTGCGCGCGAACGGATTTTCGAATTCTTGAACGAAGTGCTGCAAGACAGCTCGCAATATCTCGATGTGTTCGCCTATGATCTGAACGAACCCGATCTATGCAAGATCTTGCTGGCGCTGGCCAGCCAAGGCCGCCTGCGCATCATCCTGGACGACGCCGCACTGCATCACTCGGCGGCAAAAGCGACGCCTGAAGATGAATTCGAGACGCAGTTCCGAGCTGTCGCCAGCAGTCCCTCCGCTATCTTGCGCGGCCATTTCAAGCGTTACGCGCACGACAAGGTGTTCGTTTCCTTTAACAAGAAGAGCGCGCTGAAGGTATTGACCGGATCGACCAATTTTTCGGTTACCGGCCTGTATGTCAACTCCAACCATGTAATAGTCTTCGACGACCCCAGCGTAGCCGCCGAATATGGACAATTGTTCGAGACCGTATGGCAAGGCGGTGTCAAGCTGGGCGCCTATCTCCAATCGCCATTCTCATCGGCCACCTTCTCGATCCCCAAGGGCGCATCGCCTCAGACCGACATCACGTTCGCGCCTCACACAGCGCAATTCGCCAGCAAAAATCTGGGCGATATCGCAGCACGGATTCAACAGGAAGCAACCAGACCGGCCAAGAACGGCAGCGTGCTGTTCGCCGTGATGGAGATCGACAATGGGACCAGCCCGGTCTACACGGCGCTGAAGAATTTGCACGCTGACGACAACGTTTTCAGCTACGGGATTTCAGACAGCAGCAGTGGCATTTCCTTGTACGCGCCCGGCAAGAAAACCGGGGTGCTGGTGACTGGCAAGCCAGGTAAAGCCATCCTGCCGCCACCGTTTGACCAGGTCCGCTCGATCGGCGGTATCGGGCACCAGATCCACCACAAATTTGTCGTCTGCGGTTTCAATGGCGATAGTCCGGTGGTTTACTGCGGCTCCTCCAACCTTGCCTTGGGCGGGGAGCAAGCGAACGGCGATAACCTGCTGGCGATCTACGATGGCGACATCGCCACCGTGTTCGCCATCGAGGCGGTGGGACTGGTGGATCATTTCCAGTTCTTGAATCGGATGACGGCGAATGCGCCGGCGCCAATCAAAGGACAGATGCCGGCGTCGAAACAACAGGCTGCGATTGCCGCCGGCTGGTTTTTATCCACCACCGATGCTTGGGCCCAGCCTTATTTCAATCCTGCGGATTTTCATTACACCGATCGCTTATTGTTTGCATGATGTTTTGTGCCGAGCGCCGGGACATCGCCTGCGGCGGTTTGGCGCAAAATGACGCATTTGCATAGTATTTAAGCAGGTGACTGAAGGAATTACGCATCATCCTTTTTTTGCGGCGACGATGGTGTCGGCTCTGCGCTGGTGACTTTGGCCGGGCCTGTTGGGCGCAGGCGGATGGAGTTGACGATACTGTCAAAAAGTTTAATGGCTTGGTCGTCTGTCAGCGACGGGCGAACGGTGCGTTCGCCAGCATGGCCCTGTCCGGTAAACATCTCGACATGGACGTTCGGCGAGAATGCTGCATTGGGCTTGCCGGGCGAATCCCAGGCAAACTGGTGAATAAAATAGCCGGCATCGGTCGGATATGCTTGCACTAGTTCCTCACCAGCCAATGATCCGACTTTGCGATCGCCTTTGCGGAATGTTTTTATGCGACCAATGACGTCTGCGTATTCCGTGTGAATTGGTGATTTCGCATAGCGTTCAGGCAGCGTGTCGTCGAGCTTATCGCCATTCTCTCTTGTCGTGAAGACGATCAATACGTCGGGCCATGCCTTGAAGCAGAAACCGATTTGACCATATTCTGCCTGATCTTTACTCCCATCGTCAGCAATGAACCCATCCTTGATGCAAAAACCTGGTTCGGTAGGAATTTCCTCTGGTTGGCGGGACCGAACCGCAGGAAGAACAACTGATTTTAGCCGTTCAACTAGCTGCGGAAACGATTGACCGAAGCCCGTTGCCGCCATGGAAAAAACTGTGCCGTGGCTTAAACGATATGCCTCTAATCCAGTCGATGGCAGATCATTTGGGAAAAGGTCGAATGCACGTGACAGCTTAAAAATTCTACTATCGACGGAAGGGGAAAGCACCTCGGCTAGTTTGAATTTGTCTTTTTGCTTACCAGCCCTAAGTTCATCTTCCCGCTTTTCCATCCGTGCAGCAAAATTCTTCGCATCGATCCCAGTCCGTTCGGATTCGATTCGGCCAAATATGAATTCATAACCCTGTCCATTAATCTCAGCGTCTTTCGGCGCATCGACCAGGAAACGCCCGACGCAGTATGTTTTTGTTTCACTCATCACAGGTTCCTTAGCATAAGCGGTCAGGATGCCGAAGCCGGCGAGGGTTGCGAAGCCGATTCGGAAGAGTCGCTGGCAGAAGCCGGGGCGGGAGTGGAACATGTTTCTCCTTTACTTTGTGGCGGGTCCTTGGCCGGTGTCGCGTCTTGAATAATATGTGCGGCTTTTTCAACGCAGTTCGCAAAACGCCAAGGTTTCACGCCGCTCGGGGTTCAGATCATTCGCATAGTATTTAAACAGGCATCAAGATTTGCCAAAATTCGACAGGCTCGAAATCAGAGTCGCGCCACAACTTGTTTTATGTCCATCGAACGCCACTGCCAGGCCACCGACCATGAAATTCGGGTCGCCCTCGACAATGACGCAAACAGTGTGGCCCTGAATTGGGCAAATGCAGGTATCGCCAACGCGGGCCACCGCGATTCCTTCGACGATGAACGGAGCGCTGGCCGAGACGACCTTGCCGCCATGATCGGTTGCATCACCGAGCCTGATTACGTTTGGCATGTGGTCTCCATCTACGCCAATTAACCTGGGGAACCTGGGGTCGGCTGGTCAGGGAGTGTTGTCCCTGGCGTGTCGTCGCCATCAGTCTTAGCAATGGTCGCACTAGGTGCTGCCGTCACTTCCTCATAGGCGACCAGAGACCACACCGTGTTTAAGGAATGGCTAGGCCGCTGACCACGTAGCGTTTGCCAGATATTGGCGTCACCAAGAAGCACTGCAACTGGCATCGCTTCGCCAGCTTTGAAGAAACGTCGACGGCCGCCGTCAACATTTCCGGTTTCGACGCATTGCCACCAGCCAGTCTGCGGGCATATCGAGCCGGTAGCGACAATCTCACCCAATGGCGCTTGGGGCGATGATGGTGTCGGTTCTGCGCTACTGACTTTGGCCGGGCCTGTTAGGCGCAGGCGGATGGAATTGACGACACTGTCGAATAATTTGGTAGCGTCATCATCGCTCAAAGTAGGACGTCGAGGATGTCCATTTAGGGGAGTGCCGCTTTCGTATTCGAGTACGAGATCAGGCAACAAGACTTTGTCTTTTGTTCCACTTGCCTCCCATCTAAACGAATGCTGCTTAATCCCTTCGTCTGTCGGCAATAGCTCCAGAATTTCTTCTCCTTTACGGCCACCGACATCATGTGTACCTCGTCGCAGCGTTTTCAGCTGTCCTGCAACTGACGCATAAACTGCTGGCAATGGATGACCATCGATTCGCTGCAGTAACGTTTTCTCACCGGCTTTATTTACGGTTGCCGTACTGACAGTAATGACCAAATCTGGCCAGCGTGGGAAATGGAAGCTAATGCTCGCATTCTCATATTGAGTCTGGGCAGCATTATCGGCAATGAACCCATCTTTTATACAAAATCCAGGTTCTGACGGGATTTCGTCAGGCTGACGATTCCGTAGATGAGGAAGTAAATCATTTTTAAGGCGGTTAGAGACTTCGTTGCGGAACACAGCCTCGTCAAAATTTTTCTGCTTCAGAGAAAACAGCCGATCGTGGTCCAGTTTATACGCCTCAAAACCATAATCTTTGTCGCCATACACATTTTCAAAGGTCACCAATACTTTCCCGGTCGGCCCAACAGAGTATGCTTCTTTCAACGACCTGCTTTTGTCTGGATTGATAGCTTTAAGCGTGGCCTCACGCTTTTCCATTTGAGCAGCAAAAGCTTTCGAATCGACCTGAGTCTTTTCGGATTCAATTCGTCCATATATAAATTCGTTACTTTGACCATTGATTTCAGCGTCTTTCGGCACATCAATCAAGTAGCGGCCTACACAGTAGGTTTTTGTCTCACTCATCACAGGTTCCTTGGCGTAAGCGGTCAGGAGGCCGAAGCTGGTGAAGATTACGAAGCAGAATCGGGCGAGTCGTTGGTAGAAGCCGGGGCGGGAGCGGAACATGTTTCTCCTATACTTTATGGCAGATCCTTGGCCGGTATCGCGCCTTGAATAATATGTCGAGACGGCCTTGCCGCCATGATCGGTTGCATCGCCGAGCCTGATGACGTTTGGCACATGGTCTCCATCTACCTTACTTAACCTGGCGTCGACTTGTCAGGGAGTGTTGTCCCTGGGGTGTCGTCGGCATCGGTTTTAGTAATGGTCGCACTAGGTACTGCCGGTACCTCCTCATAGGCGACCAAAGACCACACCGTGTTTAGGGAGTGAGTAGGCCGCTGACCACGTAACGATTGCCAGATGTTGACATCCCCAAGAAGCACCACGGCTGGCATCGCTTCACCAGCTTTGAAGAAACGTCGACGGTCGCCGTCAACATTCCCGGTTTCGACGCATTGCCACCAGCCAGTCTGCGGGCATACCGAGCCGGAAGCAACAATTTCACCCAATGGCGCTTGGGGCGACGATAGCGTCGGCTCTGCGCTACTGACTTTGGCTGGGCCTGTTGGGCGCAACCGTATCGAATTGACGATGCTGTCGAATAATTTGATTGCTTGATCGTCGCTCAGCTTTGGGCGAACATTTTGCCCCTTTTCTTTCCCTTGCCCATTTCCGGTAGAAAATTCCAGATGCAAAGTCGGTTTGAACGGGTCATTCATTGCACCTTGGATCTCCCAAACGAAGTGATGAACTTTGACTCCTTCTTCAGTAGGAATGACATCCAACGTTTCTTCGCCAGCATAGTTTCCTACAGAGTGAGCACCTTCTCTCAAATTCCGTACCTGCCCAGCTACCGATGCAAGTTCCGCTGGTAGTGGATTGCTAGCGATACGTTGCAGTAAAGTTTTTTGCCCGGCATTGTTGACGGTCCTACTGTAAACGGACACCCACAGATCTGGTTGGTCTTTAAAATTAATCTGGATTCGCGCCTCCTCAAGGGCACGTCCACTACCGTCACTTGCGATAAAACCACTCTTAATGCAAAAGCCTGGCTCTGCGGGAATTTCGTCTGGTTGACGGATGCGCAACTGAGGAAGTAATTTGTTTTGGAGACCGTCAAGGATGGAATCTATTTTCGTGGCGCTGAACGATTCTTGTTTTATCGAAAATAGCTCGCCATTTACTACCCGCCCTGCGTCGAATGCATATGCGGTACTTCCAAATAGTGTTCTTGATGAAACAAGTATTTTGGTGTTGGGTAATGGCGATAGAGATTTCGAGAATTTATATTCGCCGGTCTCGGTAACCGCTTTAAGTTCTGCTTCTCGCTTGTCCATCCGCGCAGCAAATTTTTTTTCATCGACTTCTGGCCCCTCTGATACAACTGGGCCAAACATGAATTCAGATTGTTGCCCAATTTCTTTCACTTGGCTGCCTTCCGGCAAATCGATCAGAAAACGACCGAAACAGATGCTAGATACTTTATTCATCGCAGTATCCTTGGCATGACCAGTCACGAGGCAGAAGCCGGTGAAGATCGCGAAGCCGAGTCTGGCGAATCGGTGGGGGTACCAGTAGCGGTGCATGTTTCTCCTTTACTTTGTGGTAGATCTTTTGCCGGTATCGCGCCTTGAATAATATGTGCGGCTTTTTCAACGCAGTTCGCAAAACGCCAAGGTTTCGCGCCGCTCGGGGTTCAGGGGAAAATCGCCGGTAATGGATTGACGCAAAATGACACACTTCGCATGGAATTTGAACAGGCCTCATGCGTCATCCATGTTTAGCAGTGGCTTGATGCTTAATTCCCAGGCTTGACGGCTTCACGAAGTCGTCCCGCTTATCCGATGGCGGCAAGTATTTCCCGGCCGATTTCGGTTCGCACATTGATTGTCAGTCGTTGATATTTAGCGTTGATGGCCACCGATATCAAGATTTGCCAAAATTCGACAGGCTGGAAATCAGACTCGCGCCGCAACTTGTTTTATGTCCATCGAATGCCACTGCCAAGCCACCCACCATGAAATTCGGGTCGCCCTCGACGATGACGCAAACAGTATGCCCCTGGATCGGACACGTGCACACATCGCCAACGCGGGCCACCGCGATCCCTTCGACGATGAACGGAGCGCTGGCAGAGACGACCTTGCCGCCATGGTCGGTTGCATCGCCGAGCCTGATTACATTTGGCATGTGGCCTCCATTTGCACTAGTTAGCCCGGGGGTGGTTGATCAGGAAGCGAAGCCCCTGGCACATCGGGAGCATCAGTTTTAGCTGTAGCTATAACAGGCGCAGCCGCCGTTTCCTCATAAGCGACCAGTGACCACACTGTGTTTAGGGAGTGGCTAGGCCGCTGACCACGTAACGATTGCCAGATGTTGGCATCCCCAAGAAGCAGCGCGGCTGGCATCGCTTCGCCAGCTTTGAAGAAACGTCGACGGCCGCCGTCAACATTTCCGGTTTCGACGCATTGCCACCAGCCAGTCTGCGGGCATATCGAGCCGGTAGCGACAATCTCACCCAATGGCGCTTGTGGTGACGTCGGCTCCGCACTGCTGACTTTGACCGGGCCTGTCGGGCGCAGACGGATTGAGTTGACGACACTGTCAAAAAGTTTAATGGCCTGGTCGTCTGTCAGCGACGGGCGAACAGTGCGCTCGCCAGCGTGGCCCTGTCCGGTAAACATCTCGACATGGACATTCGGCGAAAATGCGGCGTTTGGTTGACCAGGTGAATCCCAGGCAAACTGGTGAATAAAATAACCGGCATCGGTCGGATATGCTTGCACTATTTCCTCACCAGCCAACGAGCCGACTTTGCGATCGCCTTTGCGGAATGTTTTTATGCGACCAATGACGTCCGCGTATTCCGTGTGAATTGGTGATTTAGCATAGCGCTCAAGCAACGTATCGTCGAGCTTTTCGCCATTTTCTCTCGTCGTGAAAACGATCAAGACGTCCGGCCATGCCTTGAAACGGAAACCGATCTGGCCATATTCGGCCTGGTCTTTGCTCCCATCGTCAGCAATGAAGCCATCCTTGATGCAGAAACCTGGCTCAGTCGGTATTTCGTTGGATTGGCGGGCGCGCAGATGAGCGAGTAGATTTTTTTGTAAGCGGTCAACTACAGAATCAATCTTTTCTGGGCCGAATGAGTCCTGTTTCATCGAGAATAATATTCCACCATCTAACCGATGCGTATCGATGGCATAAGCCGTGCTCCGAAACAGAGTTCTTGACGCAACAAAAAGTCGTGAGTTTGGTAACGGAGTTAACGTTTTTGTGAGTTGATATTTTCCTTCCAATGCACCGGATTTTATATCTGCCTCACGTTTTTCCATTAGCGCTGTAAAGCCCTTCGCATCGACTCCGCTACGTTCTGACTCAATCCGACCAAACATGAATTCATAGCCTTGCCCATTAATCTCGGCCTCTTTTGGGGCGTCGACCAGAAAACGGCCAACACAATATGTTTTTGTTTCACTCATCACAGATTCCTTGGCGTAAGCGGTCAGGAGGCCGAAGCAGGCGATGCCTGCGAAACAGAATCGGGCGAGTCGATGACGGAAGTCGGGGCGGGAGCGGAACATGTTTCTCCTTTGTTTTGTGGTAAGTCTTTGGCAGGTATCGCGCCCTGAATAATTTTCCCTAGACAATACAGCACATTCTCGATGACGTTTTCATTCTTGTAACTCGCGGCATGGTCAAAACCTTTCATTTTGAAAACATGCGTCGCATTTTCACCAACGAGAGCCGCAGACTGAACGGGAACCGTGCTATCACCCGCATCCGGGTCATCGTCGCTCTTCGGCTTTGTTTTATCTTGTAGCTTGAAAGTTATCCCGTCATTTTCAGTGCCGACCTCTGCTTTACCATACTTAGTCCATCTTTCAGTAGGTAACCCGATCAATCCTGTCTTTACGCCGCTCGGCAGGTCCGCAGCGGTGACCCAATGCACACTACCGAAAGAAATCTGTTTGGCATCCGCACCGTAATGAGCATATGTATTTGGATGGCTGTAAAGTCCGGCTTTGTCGTGGAAATCCCTCGCCATATCTAGGACCTTATTAAAATTCTCGATTGGCTTTGCTCCCAGCTTTGCAATTGATCCTGCGGGATCAATCAAGGTTTCATCAATCATTCCCCACCAACGATCTTGCACACGATATGAATAAATTTCTTCGTAAGGATCCGATATAGGTAGAGTGATTAGCTGCTCGCGATCACTGCTAGTCTTTCTTTCCATATGGAGCCAACCTTGCGGGAAATGTTTGGTCGGAAGTAGCTCCATCGGGCCAGCGGAGTTGGCCATAACACAGGTAATTTCCGCTGCACTCCATCCAATAATTACTGCCGCCACTGCGCCCGGGAGATCGAACATACCGCCGACCTCAGTGCCGGCACGGAAACGACGATACACGACTGGCGCACCACCAACGGGCTGTACGCTATTCACCACGCCAAGGATTTTGTCACCGCCCAATTGTGCGGCCCTGCGAGTCACCATGCCGCCCATCGAATGGGTGACGATGATGACCTTGCCTTCCGGGATGAAATATTTGGTTTTGCCATACCAGGCCAACGCCTCATCGATCCGTTTCAGCAAAGTTTGTGCAGATTGCTCATTACTTTGCAGCCAGTTGTAACCACACCCCCACACCGGATAATAGTAATCATCCAAACGCGTGAACTCAGCATTGGTCAGCCCAGTTACGTCTCCTTTAATCGGGTTCCAGGTCTTGAGAATATCTTCCTCTTTACCTGGCTTTCCTTTTTTCAAGGTTTTGGCTAATTTCCACACATCCATTTCTTCAGGGTTGGCTGTGCCGGGATTGATGTATTGATCGTTGAGAGAGCGCTCCAGCTCGGTCAGCACCTGGCCGTAGCTATCCCAATGCAATTCCCCCCACCCTCTGCGCCGAGCCTCTTCTGCCGTGAGCGTATCGACGCCACGAGGCATGGATATTTTGCCAGTCGGGTCTACCTCGGTAGTATCCGGATTCATCTGCTTTTGCCGCTCGACGGCGCTCTGGAATGTGCGTGAGCCGCCTTCAGCCAGACCGGCCATTTTTCCGTTAGGTGGGTCCCAAGCGGACTTATTTTTATAACCATCGGACTTCGCATTGCCGCGCAAATTCGTTCCCATGATGCCCGGTACAAAAATCACAGGAATCACATGGCGCGGCGGCACGACGGCCACGGATCTACTCCTAAAGCTTTTCGGGCTACAGACTGTGGCGAAGGTCGGTTCGCCGTCTTTATCGAACTGCAGCGTCAATCGGCGCGTGGCTTCCGGGAGAACTGGTTCACTCATGTCTTATCGAACCTTCAAGGTTTCAGATGCACGGTCAACGCCTTGATGACGCTGTCCGTGATGGTATTTTGTGTGGCGCCGTTCGCAGCGGATTTACCGGCGTCCTGCACGGCGCCGGCGGTGTCGCGGACTTCATACGGAAGGTTTTCCCGGCCTTTGCCACTACGTCCGGAAAACGCGATCCGCTCATCGGTAGCCAGCGTCGAATGCGGCATGTTGGGCAGATCCGTATTGCCACCGCCGCCGCCACCAAAGTTGAACGACGGTGCTTTGACTTCGACCGGCGCCGACGAGGACATCACGATCTTGCCGTTGCCGATGATAATTTCCGCGCCGTCAGTACGCAGCACAATCTGCGGCGCCTCGAACAGCAGCGATTCGAGCGAATAGACGTGCATGCGCTTGGCTGCGCCCAGCTCCATTTCATTTGCCTGCGCTTGAGCCTGGATCTTGCCGGTTGCAGCAATCAGTTTCGCGTCTTCCTGAGGCACGAACATCGACAAGCCTTGTCCGGCACGCACCTGCACCTTGCGGCCTGCGCTCAGATTGGCGTCCTGGACTGCGATCATGTCCAGGTTGGTGCCAGCTGCAGTCGTCACTGAATTGGGGCTGGATACAGCGACACCAGCCGCGCCAGACACTGCGATTGCCGCCGCGCCGCCCGGTTTGTCCGTATCCCAGTTTTTGATCTCGTCAACGAGTTTCTGAGCAGGAGCTGTGTCGGTGCCGCCGGCCTCATGGGTAGTCGCAAGTTCTGCCAGCTGTTTAGCGATGGCCAGCGCCGTTTCCAATTGGCCTATCAATTCCTGCCGATCCAATACTTGACCGCTCGCATTGGGCCGGGCGTCGGTGCTAATCAAGAGGCCCTGAGCGGCTCTGATGGCTCCGGCAAGATCCGTGCGCGCTTCTAGTCCTTCCCCTCGCTTCTCGGAACTGCCATCCGTGCGCGGGTGGCCGATCCAGCCTTGATTGAGCTGCGTGGCGCCGACCTCGGATGACAATTTTGTTTTTGTTTCACCGGTACTATCGTCGAAAAGGAGCTCTCCGAAGCCTGTCCCTTTGACTTCCTTCGAGCGAATCCCGTACAGCGCCGAGTTGCCCGGCAACGATCCTTTGCCGGCAAAGCGCGTGGGCGTCCTGCTGGCGTTATTGATATTCGCCATGAACACCGGTTTATCTGGATCATTTTGCAGGAAGAAAACGATGCCTTCACTGCCCACACGCGGCCAGAAGGTGGCGCCGAAGCCGGCGTCGGCCCAAGGCGAAGCGACCCGCAGGCGCGCTGAATCGCTGGCTGTATCCGAGGCGCCAGTCTTGGCGTGTTCTTCCGGCAGGGTAAACAAAAACCTTACAGCTATGCGCCCCTGATCGTCTACATCGATCTCCTTATCGCCATTGCCAGTGACGCGCACGCTGATCGGTCCGACATTCGGTACGCAAGCGGGATCGTAGGTCGGGACGATAGGAACATTGGCGCGGACGCATTCAAAGCGGTTACTGTAAATCGGCCCTTCCACGTCCAGATGCAGCGCATTGCGCACGGTCGAATCCAGCAGCAGGTTGTTGCGTGCGGACAGCTCGATGCGCGTCAGCACGAAGCGTCGTTCGTCCTGCGAATGGGTATCGATCTCGGGATGGCCGGTGAGCGCAAACACGGTGGCAATGCTGCCGCTGAGAGCGCGAACGACGCCTTCGCCGCAGAAATGCTTGCTGAGATGCTCATAGGCCTGCATCTGCTTGCGCGCGACGCGCTCGAACTCTTCCTGGCTGTCTGCCGCATGCGGCGCGGCGTAGTGATATTTGGTGAGGCCGGCGGCCAGGGCATTGCCAGCCTTGCCCTGGTTGATCGCCGAGAGTTCGGTAGCGCTGTTGTTTCGCGTTGCCTTGTAGTCGTAGCTGGCGGCCTGATAGGCGCCAGGCACAAATTGCCGGTGCGACTCGAAGGCGGTAATGGTGTCTGTCCTCTCGGTGGCGTCGGCGCGGTGAAAACGGATGCTGCCGGCGGGATTGTCTTTCCAGGCATTGGGCGAATCGGCGAAGTGCAAGGTATGCACCGGCGAGTCGCCATCGATAGCGTGGCTGAAATACCAGCAGATGCCTTCGCGGCGCCATATGCGGGTCAGGAAATTGAAATCGCTTTCTCCCGCCTGCATCCTGAATTCGCGTGCGGCATACGTTTCTTTCAGGCCGTCGGTACTGAACTGGAATGAGCGCGCCAGCACGCTGTTGCGATGGAGATGTTCTGTCAGTATGGTTTCGGTGACGTCGCGTATGGACTGATTGCGGAAGATGCGCCAGGTGCTGCGGTGGCGCAGGATCGACAGGGCGTCTTCTATATGCAGCTCCAGCAGCGTAAAGCCGCCATCGGCGGCCAGTTCCGATGCCCCTGTGATGATCCCGCAGATGTCGCGCTGGCCGCCCTGGTCGTTTTCTATCGACATGGCCAGCGGCACGCCGATCAGCGATTTAAGCGGTACGCCGATATCGGTGGTGAGGCAGCGCAAACGATAGTCCATCGCCTCGCATATGCCCTCGCTGCCAGTGAGCTGATGCGGCAGAAAGGCGTCGGCGGAAAAGCCGGCATTAGGGGCAAATTTCACTCGGAGGATGCGGCGCTCCTGGCTAAATTTCAGTAGCGAATCGGCAATATTGGTGAGCAAAGAAGACACGACCAAACTCCTGGAGGGAAAGATTTGAGCTTGAATATTAGCAGCTTTTTATTGTCATAATCGCTATTTATTGACGTGAGACAATATTTCACAAATAACTGACGTCAATAAAACAACGGTCAGCGCTGGACTAATGGAATGAACCCCGGCATCTGGTCCAGGGGGGAAATTAATCAGGCGGGATGATTAAGCTGTGTGTGGTTGTGCCATCCCGAAACCACACGAGACGATTGAAGCCGTATAGCAGTACCTAGCCGTAGTGCGGATTTATTTTTAAAATGGCTACAAACTACAACCGGGAGAAAAGCATGAAGCTCAAGGGATCCTGCCATTGCGGCGCTGTCCGCTTCAGTCTGGATAGCGACACGCCCTACCCCTACCAGCGCTGCTATTGTTCGATCTGCCGCAAGACACAGGGCGGCGGCGGTTATACCGTGAATATCGGCGGCGACGCCAGGACCCTGAAGGTGCAAGGCCAGGACGACGTCAGCGTCTACCACGCCAGACTCAAACGAAAAGGTGAAACGCGTTTCCATACCAGTAGCGCGCAACGGCATTTCTGCCGGCGTTGCGGCAGCGCGCTTTGGCTTTACAGCCCGGAGTGGCCGGAACTGGTCCACCCGTTTGCCTCCGCCATCGATACACCGCTGCCGGTAGCGCCCGAGCATACCCACCTGCTGTTAGCCTATAAAGCGCCGTGGGTAGAAGTCCAGGCCGGCCGCAAAGACAAGCAGTTCGCCGAATTTCCGCATGAGTCTTTGTTTGAATGGCATCAGCGCCTCGGCCTGCTCAAGTGACGTGCCTCCGGGAAGGCACGCGCCGGCTTGTCGATCGGCAAGCCGGATGGTTGCAACAATTTAGAAAGAATGGCTGACACCAACGTAGCTGGCGTTCTGGCCGTGTCCCGGCAGAGGGTTGTCGAACTCGGTGGCGAAATCGGCATTGCCCTTGTTGCGCACGGTGCCGAGGGCGGCATACAACAAGGTGCGTTTCGACAGATTGTAGTTGGCGCCGACCATGAACAGGCTGGCGCTGCCGGCATCGTGGTTGAGCTTGTTATGGTAGGCAGCGCCGATCAAGGTCAACGCCGGTGTCACCGCATAGTTGACGCCCAGCCAGTAGTGATTGAGTTTGTCGGCAGCGGTGGCGATGGCGGTATCCGGTGCTGACAGGTTTTCGTAACCGGCAAACAGTTTCAGTTTATCCACCGTGTAAGTGCCGCCGACAATCAGGTCCTTGGAGGCGGTGTAAAGGTCGGTGTAATGGCCGCTGCTGTCGCGGATCACATCGTAAATGGCGCGCAACTCCAGGCCGCCGGTGGTGTAGACCAAAGAAACCCCGTCTTTGCGGCCGGCTTTGGTGGAACCGGCCTGTTCGCCCAGGCTGGTTTGCAAGGTGGCGTTGAAACCGCCCCAGGTTGGGGTTTGATACTCGATCACGTTGTTGGCGCCTGGCCAGTTGCGCCCATTCACCAGATTCTGGGTACTCAGGAATTGCTGGCCGGTAGGATCGAGGTACCAGACGTCATTGACGATGAACAGGTTCTTGCCGAACTTGATCGAACCGGCGCTGCCGTTCAAGCCGACGTAGGAACGGCGATTGAACAAGGCGCTGCCGTTGGTGGTGCCTTTGGTGGCGTCAAAGCCCGATTCCAGCAAGAAGAAGGCGTTCAGTCCGCCGCCCAGGTCTTCCGTACCTTTGAAGCCGATCATGCTGGTGCCCCATTGATTGCCGGAGCCGGCCAGTTTGCTGCCGGTCTTGCCGGTCAGGTTGCCGTTGGCGTCTTTCAGGGCGACGTTGGTTTGATAATCGACGCCGGCGTCGACCCGGCCGTAGATGGTGACGTTGGTCTGCGCCTGGGCTTGGCAGAAAACGGTGCCGATCAGCATGGCGGCCGCCGTATGTTTGGCATGCTTGTAGTGCGATGGTATTTTTTTCATGACTAGTCCCCTTTTATAGTTAAATTTTGTTCGATCGCCCTCCTCTCAGCCTCGGAGATAGATTCGAACCTTCGCTAGAAGTCTTGCAGGCGCGCAGCAGAACGCAACCGGCAGTGGCGCTGATGGCGCCAGCTATCGGCAGCAGCCCTGACGGGCAAAGCTAACGCGCTGGATTGCCGAACCGGTGGCGCTGGTCAGCACCGCCGGTTCGTGTTGGAACCTGGACGATCTGTCGTGCAGTACTAGTCGTACAGTACAGCCGAGATCTTAGGATCGTTGATGTTGCTCTTGTCGTACCAATAGAAACCGGTGTCGATCACCTTAGGCAGTTTCTCGCCCTTGAGCGCCTTGACTGCGGCTTCTACCGTCTTGTAGCCGATGCCGACCGGATTCTGCGTGATGGCGCCGGCCATGCTGCCGTCGCGGATCGCGTCTTTCTGCTGCTTGCCGGAATCGTAGCCGACCACCACCAGCTTGCGCTTCATTTCCTTGACGCCGTTGAGCACGCCGATGGCCGAGCCTTCATTGGTGCCGAAGGCGCCCTTCAGGTGCGGATAGGCTTGCAGGATGGATTTGGTGATCTCGGTCGATTTCAACTGGTCGCCGGCGCCGTACTGGATGCTGACGATCTTGACCTTGGGATAGGCTGCCTTCATGCGTTCGACAAAACCGTCGCGCCGATCGATGCCGGTGCGGCTGGTCTGATCGTGCGCCACCACCGCCACTTCGCCTTCCTTGCCGATCAGTTCAGCCAGCTTGTCGGCCGCCAGCGCTGCCGCCGCCTTGTTATCGGTGGTGGCGGTGGTGACCGGGATGTCGCTATCCACGCCCGAGTCGAAGGCAACGATCGGGATATGCGCGGCCTGGGCTTTTTTCAACAATGGCAAGGCAGCCTTGCTATCCAATGCGGCGAAGCCGATGGCCTTGGGTTTCTTGGCCAGCGCCGCCGACAACATGTCGATCTGCTTGTCGACCATGGCTTCGGTTTCAGGCCCTTCAAATGAAACCTTGACATTAAAATCCTTGGCGGCCTGCTCGGCGCCGGACTTTACCGCTTGCCAGAACTGATGCTGGAAGCCTTTCGAAATCAGGGGAATATAAGTCTCTTCAGCTACCGCCGCAGCGCTGAAGCCAAACGCAAGCGCCAGGCCGATGGCAATGTTGACTGCTCTTCTCTTTATCATTTCAAGTCTCCTTTATGGTTGTAAAACGATGGGCGTTGACGCTTATACCCGGAACATCATGTGCACGTACAAAACCTGTCTCCCTTGTTTCTTGGCTGGCGGCGCGCTCCTCACTGACGCCGGCGCCGCAAGATATCCATATACACCGCCAGGATGATGATGACGCCGGTTACCACCGTCTGCCATTCCTGCGCTACCGACATCATGCGCAAGCCGTTGATCAGCACGCTCATGATGAAGGCGCCGATGATGGTGCCTAGAATGGTGCCGCTGCCGCCCGACAGGGAAGTGCCGCCGATCACCACGGCGGCAATCGCATCCAGCTCGTAGCCCTGGCCCAGCGCCGGCTGCGCCGAATTCAGACGCGATGCGATCAAGAGGCCGGCAATGCCGCAGATAGCGCCGCCGACGGTATACACCGCGATCTTCCAGAAATCGACGTTGACACCCGACAGGCGCAGCGCTTCTTCGTTGCTGCCCAGGGCAAAGGTATAACGGCCGAAGATGGTTTTGTTGAGCACGACGCCGGCGGTAATCGCCACCAGGAACAGGATCAGCACGGCGTTAGGGATCGGCAATGCAGGAATCAGGTTGCCGATCAGGGATTCTTGCGAAATGTTCGAGAATCCAGGCGTGTCATTGAAATAAATCGGCTTGGTGCCGGAAATCACCAGCGACAAACCCTTGAGCAACATCATCATGCCCAGGGTGGCTATGAAAGGCGGAATCTTGAGCTTGGCGACCAGTACCCCCGAGACCCAGCCGCACAAGGCGCCGAAGCAGATCGCGGCGACAATCCCGAAATAGATCGGCAACCCCCAGTAGGTCAGGAACACCCCGGCCATGACGGCGCAGAAAGTCATCAAGGTGCCCACCGAGAGATCGATGCCGGCGGTGATGATGACGAAGGTGCAGGCAATTGCCAGCACGCCGTTGACGGCGGTCGATTGCAAGATGCTGACCAGGTTATCGATCTCCAGGAAATTCGGCGAAGCGAAGCTGAAGAACACCAGCAACGCCAGCAGACTGGCAAAAGCCAGCAGCTTCTGCCGCGTGGCAGGATGGAATATCTTAGCCTTGAGAGCGGCAAGCGCGCCCTGTCCGCTGATGGGCGGTTTAGGATTTGCTTGCGACAGCGGATTCTGGGTATTTGCCATGATGGTCTTCATTGAATGTGAGTGATTCCGGGTTCAGGCCTATGCGGGTTCGCTTGCGGGTTCGCTTGCCGGTCCGATTACCGGCTCGCGCTGGGTGGCCAGCTGCATGATTTTTTCCTGCGAGGCCTCTTCAGCCGAGAGTTCGCCGGTAATCCGGCCCTCGCACATGACCAGGATGCGATGGCTCATGCGCAGCACTTCCGGCAGCTCCGATGAGATCATCACAATCGCTTTTCCTTGTTCCGCCAGGGTATTGAGCAGCTTGTAGATTTCGCTCTTGGCGCCGATGTCGATGCCGCGCGTCGGCTCGTCGAAGAACAAGATATCGCAATCGCGCAGCAGCCATTTGGCAATCACGATCTTTTGCTGGTTGCCGCCCGACAGCAGCCGCACCGGCTGCTCGACCGAGGGCGTCTTGATACTCAACTGACGCACGAAACCCTGGGCGGTAGCGCGCAGCGCCGCCTGATCCAGGAACAAGCCTTGTGTCAGGAAGCGGTTCATGCTGGACATGGCGACGTTGGTCTTGACGTCAAGCCCGGTGGCCAGGCCGAAATGTTTACGGTCTTCCGACAGATAACCGATGCCATGCGCCACCGCATCCTTGGGCGATTTGATCGAGACTTTGGCGCCGTGCACCAGGATTTCGCCGGCGTCGATGCGATCGGCGCCAAAAATCGCCCGCGCCACTTCGGTGCGGCCGGCGCCCATCAAGCCGGCAAAGCCCAGGATCTCGCCTTTGCGCAAGGTGAAACTCACATCCTTGATCGAGGCGCCGCGCTGCAGCCCCTTGACCTGCAACACGATGTCGTTGCCGGAAGTGTCGGCAATCGCTGGCCCGCTGTTGTCGAGCTGGCGCCCTACCATCATGCCGATGATAGTTTCCATCGAGGTGGTCGCGGTGGGCACGGTGGCGATGTACTGGCCGTCGCGCATGACCGTGACGCGGTTGGAGATTTGCCGCAGCTCATCCATCTTGTGCGAGATGTAAATGATGCCAACGCCGTGCGATTGCAGTTGGCGGATGATGCGGAACAAGTCTTCGATTTCGGCATTGTTGAGCGCCGCCGTAGGTTCATCCATGATCAGCACGCGTGAATCGAAAGACAAAGCCTTGGCGATTTCCACCATCTGCTGTTTGGCCACCGTCAACTCGCTCACCAGTGTGGCGGGATCAAGGTCGAGCCGCATGCGTTCGAAGATCTGCCTGGTTTGCCGGTTCAAGGCGTCTTCATCCAGAAACAGGCCATAGCGGCCGCGCGGCTCGCGGCCGATGAAGATATTTTGCGCGGCGCTCAAATGATTCATCAGATTGAGTTCCTGATGAATGATGCCGATGCCAAGCATTTGCGCGGCCCGCGGATTGGGAATCTCGACCAGTTGGCCGTCGATGCGGATCTCGCCGCTATCCTTGGGATACACCCCTGCCAACACCTTCATCAGCGTCGATTTACCGGCGCCGTTTTCGCCCATGAGCGCGTGCACCTCGCCGCGCCGCAGATCGAAGCGGCAGTTATCGAGCGCCAGCACGCCAGGGAAACGCTTGCTCACGTTTTCCAGGGAAATGATGGTATCCAATGCCGACGCGCCCGCTTGGGACTGCATATCTGCGCCGGAGATTTCTGCATGCTGCATGTCTGCTGCCTCTTTTTGAGTTGTATCAGATCAAGATCAAATCAAATTCAACTTGAATTCAGGTCAAGGCGCGATCCAGATGACTATATCCGCCATCCACAAACAGCCACTGCCCGGTGGTATGCGCGGCGCGTTGCGACAGCAGGAACACCGTCGTGTCGGCAATTTCCTCTGCCGTCGTCAGACGTTTTCCTAGCGGGATCTTGCTGGTGATGGCGGCCAGTTTTTGTTCCGGATTGGCGAAACTGGCAATCCAGTGCCGATACAGCGGCGTCATTACTTCGGCCGGAATCACGGCGTTGACCCGCACACCGTCATTGGCCAGCGCGGCCGCCCATTCACGCGTCAACGCCAGTTGGCCGCCCTTGGAAGCGCAATAGCCGCTGGTATTGCCCTGGCCGGTGAGAGCCGTTTTTGAAGAGATATTGACGATAGCGCCGCGGCTGAGTTTCAGATGCGGGACGCAGTAATGCGCCATCGTGTAGTAGTGAATCAGGTTTTTTTCAAGCGATTCCACAAAGGCCGCCCGGCCGGCGTCGAGTCCGACGTTGTCATTGATCCCGGCGTTGTTCACCAGGCCGTCGAGCCGGCCGAATTGTTGCACGGTCTGGGCCACGGCCTGGCGGCACTTATCGTCATCCGTCAGATCCAGCTGGATAAAGCGCGACCTGTCTTGCAACGCCAGCAAGGACGCCATGAATTCTGGCGCCGGCTGGCTTTTGCCCAGGATCACGGGGATCGCCCCTTCGGCCGCCAGCTGCAGCGAAATCGCGCCGCCGATGCCAGCGGCGCCGCCGGTGACGATCACGACTTTTCCTGTTAGTTGTAAATCCACCTTGCTGTCTCCGTTTCTATTTATTTTTGTACTTGTTCTTTATAGATCAATTTCCAACTGGCTGCCATGACTTAGGGCTGCCTAGCCGCGGAACTGGTATTGCTGCAGCGATTCCGGCTTCATCGTAATCGAGAATCCGGGCGCGCTTGGCGGCATGTAGGCGGCGTTGCGGATCACGCAGGGATCGACGAAATGTTCATGCAAGTGATCGACGTATTCGGTAACCCGCCCCGCCTTGCTGCCCGAGATGCAGACATAATCGATCATCGACAGATGTTGCACATACTCGCACAAGCCGACGCCGCCTGCGTGCGGACATACCGGCAATTTGTACTTGGCAGCCATCAGCAACACCGCGAGTATCTCGTTGACGCCGCCCAGCCGGCAGGAATCGATCTGCACCACATCGATCGCACCGCGCATGATGAATTGCTTGAAGATGATCCGGTTCTGGCACATTTCACCGGTGGCCACTTTCACCGCGCCGATGCCTTCACGGATTTTCCGATGCCCTTCAACGTCATCCGGGCTGGTCGGTTCTTCGATAAACCAGGGTTTGGCGAACGCCAGTTGACTGACCCATTCGATCGCCTGGTCCACTTCCCATACCTGGTTGGCGTCGATCATCAACTGCCGCTCCTGGCCGATCACTTCGCGCGCAATGGTGACGCGGCGGATGTCGTCTGCCAGATCGCGGCCGACTTTGAGCTTGATATGGTTGAAACCGCTGTCGACCGCTTCCTGGCACAGTCGGCGCAACTTAGCGTCTTCATAACCCAGCCAGCCGGCGGAGGTGGTGTAACACGGATAGCCGTCCTGCTGCAGCGAGCGGATCCGTTCAGCCTTGCCGCCAGCCTGCTCGCGCAGCAAGGCCAGTGCTTCCTCCGGTGTGATGCAATCAGTGATGTAGCGAAAATCGATGGCCCGCACCAGTTCCTCGGGCGACATGTCGGTCACCAGCTGCCACAGGGGTTTGCCTTCGGCTTTGGCCCATAAATCCCAGACCGCGTTGACCACGGCGCCGGTGGCCAGATGGATCGCGCCCTTGTCCGGGCCGATCCAGCGTAGCTGGCTATCGGAAGTGATGTGACGCCAGAAACGCCCCATGTCTGCGCTGATCCAGTCCAGTTTCAAGCCGACTACCAGATGTTCCATCGCCTGGATCGCGGCACAGCATATTTCATTGCCGCGGCCGATGGTGAAGGTCAGGCCGTGGCCTTCGAGTCCGGGCTGGTCCGTTTCCAGGATGACGTAGGCGGCGGAATAATCCGGGTCCGGATTCATGGCGTCCGAACCATCCAGCATTTGCGAGGTCGGGAAACGTACATCGAGTACGCGTATCGATCGAATTGTGGTCATCGTGAATCTCTTTTATCCGGTTCAAAGTGAAATGGTGCGTTGGCGTTGCTCTCCCAGGCCGTCGATGCCGAGCCGCATTACCTGGCCCGCGCGCAGATAGACCGGCGGCTTTTGTCCGAGGCCGACGCCGGGCGGCGTGCCGGTGGAAATTACATCGCCCGGCTGCAAACTCATGAAGCGGCTGAGATAGCTGACCAGCGCCGGAACCCGGAATACCATGGTGGAAGTGTTGCCGTTTTGATAGCGATGGCCATCCACTTCCAGCCACAGGTTGAGGGCGTGCGGATCCGCCACTTCGTCGGCGGTCACCAGCCACGGTCCGAGCGGGCCGAAAGTATCGCAGCCCTTGCCCTTGTCCCAGGTGCCGCCCAGTTCGAGCTGGTATTGGCGCTCGGAGACGTCGTTGATGACGCAATAGCCGGCGACGTGCTTGAGGGCGTCGGCTTCGGCTATATAACGGCCGCCCGTGCCGATCACCACGCCTAGCTCCACTTCCCAATCGGTCTTTAAGGATGCGCGCGGAATTTCGACGTCGTCGTCCGGCCCGCAGATGGCGCTGGTCCATTTATTGAACACTACCGGTTCCGCCGGCACTTCCATGCCAGATTCGGCGGCATGATCGGAGTAATTCAAACCGATGCAAATGAACTTGCCGACCGCGCCCACGCATGGTCCCAGGCGCAGGTCTTGCTGCGGTGTGCCGTCAATCAGCGGCAGGCTGTCCAGGTCCAAGGCCCGCAATTTGTCCAGTTCCTGCGGCGTCAGATACTGGCCGGCGATATCCGCCACGACGCCGGACAGGTCGCGCACGCGCCCCTGTGCGTCCAGTACTCCCGGCTTTTCCTGGCCTTTCCGGCCGTATCTCAACAATTTCATGGGTTTGCTTTCATAGATGTATAGATGTTTAACCGGCTCGTGTTCAGTATTCAGTTCGGCCGCGATTAATTGGACCAGCCGCCATCGATCAGATGAATCGCGCCGGTGGTAAACGAGGATTCATCGGAAGCCAGGTACAACGCCAAAGCAGCGATTTCTTCAGCCTTGCCGACCCTGCCCATCGGCTGGCGGGCGACAAAAGCGGCCTGGATTTCGGCGATCTCCACACCTTGCTGATGCGCCTGTTCCTTGATCCGCGCCACCAGCGACGGTGACTCCACCGTGCCCGGGCAAATAGCGTTGCAGCGAATCCCCTGGGCGACGAAATCCGCGGCTACCGCCTTGGTCAAACCGATGACAGCCGCTTTGGTCGTGCCATACACGAAACGATTCGGCACGCCTTTAACGCTGGATGCGGCCGACGCCATATTGATGATGGAACCGCCGCCGTGCGCCAGCATGCCCGGCAACAGCGCACGAATCAGACGGTACATTGAGGAGACGTTGAGGTCCCATGAAAAATGCCAGTCCTGTTCGCTGCAATCGAGGATGCTGCCGTGATGGACATAACCGGCGCAATTGAACAAGACGTCGAAATGGGAAGCTGACTGCGCTAGTGCGGCTACCGCCTTGGCATCGGTGACGTCAAGATGTTGGGTGGCGAGCGCGACGCCGTCGGCGCCGGCAAGCGCGGCAGTTTCGTCCAGGGCGCTCTGGTTGATATCGGTAGCCAGCACCTGCGCGCCTTCGCGGGCAAACAGCAAGGCGCTGGCGCGTCCTATGCCTTGTCCAGCCGCAGTCACCAGGATGCGTTTTCCTTGTAGCCTCATTGAAACTGTCTCCATGTTTTTGTATTTGTCTGGGATCCTGGCTCTCTTGATGAGAATCTTGATGAGAATTTTGATGAAACTCGGTCCATAGGTCCATTGGCTGGACCAATAATAATACTTAAGTTTTAGCTTTGCAATAAATAACAGTGAAAATGAACAAATACGGCAGAAAAGCCAGTATTGCAGTACAGACAAAGTCTTGATATTGTCAGCGCATGACTGATACCACCGCCCCGACGCCTGGCCGCCCGCTGTTCCAGCTTAGCGGATTCCGCTTTCGTTCCTGGTCGACTATCTGGCCGATCTTGCTGGCCGCCATCCTGATGCAACTCATGCTATGGCCCGCCCGCGAGGCCGCACGCTGGCTGTTCAAGCATCAGGCGGGCTGGTTTCATCACCAGGTCTGGGCTTTTGTCGGCCTGGCCGAGTTGTTCCAGCTTGCCGCAGGACTCGCCGCCATCCTGATAATGCGACGCTTGCTACCGCAAGCCGATCCCCATCTGCGCTGGCCGCCGCAGCGCAGTTATGCCGGCCTCGCCCTGTTGATCGGCGTCGGCATGGCGTTGGTCATGCTGCTCGCCGATTATTGGCCGCAGCTTCTCAGCCGCACGCCGCCCCAGGGCGGTTATGAAATGACGCCGATCGGCATCCCCGGATGGCTGGCAGTGATGTTCGCCGCCGGCCCTAACGAAGAAATCATTTTTCGCGGGGTCTTGGTCGGCATGTTGACGGTGCTGGTTCCTGGGCGCGTACGGCTGGAAAGATTCGAGGTCCCGCTGTCGGGCGTGATCGTCGGCCTGCTGTTCGGCGCCGCCCACTATCAGAGCTTCTTCAATGACCCCTTGTACCAGGCCGTGGCCCAGCAACTCTACGCCTTCGTCTTTGGCCTGATCTACGTCTGGCTGATGGAACGCTCGCGCAGCCTGCTGGCGCCGATGATTGCCCACGGCGCCGGCGACCTGCTGGAGGTGGCGGCGGTGATGCTGCTGTCGGTGGCCTGGGCTTGAGAATGCATGGGCATCCTGTTTCTTGAATTTGACCATACAGAATCGTATACGCCATCACCAGCGGGTTCCAGAGCGGCGTCAGCGATTTGGACGGCATTCCATTCTGCTTTGAAGGCTGAGAATCAGCGGCGGTCAAGCTCCGGGTAGAGCAAAAATTGGGCACTGTTGTCGATTGCGATCGCATCAAATTGCGTCCATCTGCAATCGCCCCAGGCTTGCCGCCAGCCGTAGTTCTGCGGTCTGCCAGTTAGTCAGGGCAAGAATGCGCTTGTTCGCGGAATAGAGACATATGTTTTGATCTTGGCGATGAAATTCTGCCGTGATATGTGAAATTAAAGCTGGGTGATCAAAACGCTGTTATTTAATGTGATTTTGATGAACTGACAGCCAGTGACGTCAAATCGAATAGCTGTCAGTTCATGCATGACGAAGGCCAATAAAACCGAGATTACATTAGAGCGTAATATCTGCCTCCCCTTCCCCCTCCACCGAAAGTACCTCCCGAGAGTGAAAAACCCGTGGCTATTGCGGCCCCAAGGCCGAAATCAACGAGAGCACCTAGTGGCCCGCCAATTGCAAATCCAGCTACGCCCGATGCCCAGCCACCCGCTATACCCATGGCGATATCGCCAGATGTAGTCCCACCAGAAACTTTTTGAATTTCTTGAGTTGTCATTTCTTTGATAGCCATATTATTTTCCTTAAATTTATCGATTAAAAAAATCCTTAGCCTGACACCCTCAAGATATTCAACTTAAGGCTGCATCCATCCTTAGCATTTCTTAGATGAATCGTCGAATTTCCGGCGACAGAATAATCGCAAGAAAAATTGAGTAGAGGAAAGACGCTAACAAGGCGCTTAGCCCACTTAAAATCGGTATAAGCAAAAATTTTGGCTCGTGAAAACCAAAAAAATAAAACAAAAAAAGCAACAACATAAATGGCAACGCCAGTGCAAGAAAAAATGCCCACCCAGCAAATTTCTGAATACGAGGACGTGAGGAAAGCCTGGCTTGGTCAATGATTGCGCTGCGCTTGTCTTCTCTTACATTGCGGAATTCAGGAACAACTATAAAAAGCGCACTCCTGAATGGTATGTAGTTAATCATGTTGAGTTAGCAAATATCCATAAGAACAAACTACAAACAAAATAATGGCATTGTTCATTACTTGCTTGTTTCAGATTTGAAATTCGGCCAACGAGGAACCCCATATCTACGTGAGCTGTGACGATAATGGGCGGCCATGCCTAACCCAAAAAACAGCCCAGAAAATACTGCACCCAGAACCATAGCGATAAGCGACTGCTCCTCCTCATCAGCCTGCTTGAATCCCAGCGAAACTCTCCCCCACGCACCACCAAAGAAAATACCGAAGAAAATAAAATTGACAAAAAAACTAGAAAAATGCGGCGGGGGCATTTTGACTCCTAGAAGCCAAAGGAACTGAAATAGAGGAGGTGCGTAGTTACTACGCCAAATACCCTTAGATGCAAGAAAACTCAAAGCAGCAGAATGTTTTTCTTTGAAAGGCATGGCTATATCTCAAATAGGTTTGATATAAGCGATTATTCTCGCGTGGATACTATTTTCTGCTGCTGATCCTTACTGAATATGAAATATTCTTTCTTTAATGTTGCAGATATTGCATCTCTTAAATGGTTCTTGCAAGGTCAATTGCCGCTATTTTCTAGCTTTAAGAAAACGCTTATTCATTTGTAATGAGTTTAAGAATCTGAACGATATCGTCAAGCAACGTAGTAAGTTGAACGGTGGGCGCTAAATCGTGGAATAAGGTCATGCTCTGATGTGTCGCGCACTTTTGAAATGGTTCTGCGTAGTCGTTTGACTCGCGGGGATGTTGGCGCAATTGGCTGTTAACGTCTTTTCTGATTGTTTGCATCGCGTTCCTGAGCAGGCCGATAGAAACTAGAAACCACTTCGGCGACGCCAGCGAATGTGCGAGCAGCAGCGCTTCAAGAACAGCGAACTATGTGCCGTCGGAACCGGGGCAGGATTTCCGGCATAACGACCTGCTCCATCCCATGCGGAACCTGTTCGACCTGACGCCGCAAGGCCGTGGTGATTTCCAGCCAAGGCTGGGCTATAAGTGAAGCGCCCGCCAGGAGCTGGAAATCACCAACGGCTTATTGGCGAAGCTATTACCGAATCTCCTGGATATAGGCGGCGCGCGCGGCCACCCCGGTGTTGGCGAAATCAGTGAAAACACCATCCAGGCCAGCCCGGAAGAATGTCAGGAATTCGGCCGTCGGATCGCCCTTGTAGATGCCGGCCAGATATTTTTGCTCGTTGCGAAAGGTATAGGCGTGCACAAACAAACCCGCCTTGTGGGCATCGGCGATGAGACTGGTAGGTGTCACCGTGTTGACGTCGGCGAGTGAGCCGGTGTACGGCGTGCCGTCGGCGTTGCTGGTCTTGAACGGCACAATCGTATGCGCCATCACCTGCGGTTTCCAGGGACCGATGCCATCGGCATAAGTCTTGACTTCAGCCAGCCCGGCTGGCGTCAGCATGGCGCCGAAATAGCGGCCGTCACCGCCTACCGTCCAACTGTATGGCCGGCCATCGACAAAATTATAGGCATCGTTGGTCTGGTAAATCATCTCACCGGTCTTGTAGTTGACAGCGTTGCCGTCAACCAGCTGCACCACTTTTGTATTCAGGCCGATTGAACGCATGTACTTCAAGCTAGCCGGGTCGAAGCTCTGCACGAAGATCGGCGCGCTCTTGCTGTTCAGGTTGTTGTCCTTGATGAGCTTGACGAAGGCATCTTCGAAAGGGTGTTTGCCGCTTCCGCAGCCGTTGGCAATTGCCTGTGCATTGTTCCAGTAGGGGTTCTTGGATTCCGGATAAACCGAGATAGTCCGGCCGCTGGCGGCGCTCTTGGCCCTGGCGATATCGATGATCTCTTGCATCGTCAGGATCGGATATTTGCCGTTCAGCGCGGTCGGCCGCTGGTCGCGGGCGTCGTAGGTGGTGCCGCCTATCCATTGTTTGAGCTCGGCCACGGTGAAGTCGGTAACCGACCAGTCGCCGGTGTGGTCCTCACCATCCACCACCAGCGATTTCAGCACGGATTTCGGATCGTTGGGATCGGTCAGGTCGCTCAGATATTGCGCCGGGCCGCCGTAAGTGGCGAGCGAGTAACTGACGTTTACCAAGACGCCTGGCACCGTGCGCTTGCGCACGGCGACCGCGGCGTTGGTCAGAGCGACGCTGGCAATGTTGGTATTGTCGCTAAGCCAGGGATTGTGGCGCGCCACCAGCACGCAATCCTTGGTCAAATGCAGGTCCTCTTCCAGCGAATCGGCGCCGGCATCGGCGGCGCCCTCATAGGACGGCTGCGTCTCTTCCGGAAACAGCCCTGGCAGCCCGCGATGGCCGATCACCAGCGGCGCGGCGCCGTCCAGTGTCTGGAATTTGGCCGTCGCCAGGTTGCTATTGTCGCTGCCTCCGCCGCAAGCGGTCAATGCCGCTGCGGCAACGAGCTGCGCCAGGATCAAAAGTGAGCGGGAGGTGACGCGGATGTTCGAGAGGGGCATGGACATTGGGATTTGAGATGGATTCGATAAAATATCGATTATCGATTCTTTTGATGACTGCGTGATGACAATTTGCCATTTCAAGCTTGCCGCACTGGTTATCCCCGCTGGTCATCCCACTTGCTATCCGCTTTTGCTCCTGACGAAAACTGACAGCAGATATGGTTAAGCTCCAGTGTTGAGACACCAAGGCTCTGCAGCAAAGAAATAATGACAACCACTCAAAATACCGCCCTCAAAGAGATCTTCGACAAGCGCCGCTTCCGCAGCGTGGCGCTCGATCTGGCTGCGATCTACCCGGCCTTCGACGCCAAGCGCTTCCTCAAGATTGCGCTCGCCGGACTCGATGAACTGAGCCTGATGCAGCGCCTGCGCCGCATGACCGAGGCTTTGCATGCAACCCTGCCGGAGGATTATCGCCAGGCTGTGAAAATTCTGCGCGCACTTGCGCCGCGCATAAATCATGGCTTCGCGACTCTGGTCCTGCCCGACTATGTCGGCCAATACGGCCGGCACGATTTTGACTGGTCGATGGACGCACTCAAGTATTTCACCGGCTTCGGTTCGTCCGAGTTTGCGGTGCGCGAATTCCTGCGCCTGGATCCGGTAAGAGCGCTGGCCATCATGGAAACCTGGTCGCGCGACGATAGCGACGCCGTGCGCCGCCTGGCCAGCGAGGGTTGCCGCCCGCGCCTGCCGTGGTCGTTCCGGCTCGACGCAATTCTGGACGAGCCTATGCTGGCGGTGGCTATCCTTGAGAACCTGCGCACGGACGCCAGTCTGTACGTCCGCAAATCGGTTGCCAATCATCTTAACGATGTGACCAAATCCCACCCGGACTGGGTGCTGGACCGGATCGCGACCTGGCCGCTGACCAACCCGCACACCGCCTGGATCGCCAGGCACGCCCTGCGCTCGCTGATCAAGGCAGGCAATCCACGCGCACTGGCGGTGATTGGCGCCGGCGCAACACCGCAGGTGACGATCAGCAAGTTCGCGCTGACGCCGCGCCAGCTTGCCCTGGGTGAGCGCATGACGCTGTCTTTCGAGCTGGCGTCAAAATCGGCGGCAAGCCAGCGCCTGGTGATCGATTACAAGATGCACTATGTGAAAAAATCGGGCGCGACCGCAGCCAAGGTATTCAAGCTCAAGGAGTTGACGCTGGAAAGCGCGCAGCGGGTCTCCATCGAACGCAGCCAGAGCATCCGTGATTTCACCACGCGCGTGCACTACCCTGGGCGGCATGAGGTCGAAATCCTGGTCAATGGCCTGTCCCTGGCGCACGGTTTCTTCGAATTGAGCTGTGGCGATGAATGAGTCGTTCTGTCAAGGTCCGGATGTCCGGAGCGCATTTAATAAACTGCACTAACTCAACTCAGTGTCAAACGCTGATCCCACTTCACGGTTCGGGATCAGTCTTCCACACGGCCCCACTCGCCTGAATGCCGCGTGCGCGCGACAAAACGTAGGACGGGCTGTTGGTCTCCGCGATTCTCAAACGGTCCCGTTGATCGCCCTACATTGCACACTCGCTCGCTCAACGTCTCGGCAATGGCCATCCGATGCCGAGCTGATTCAACATGCTGCCTTTTTGACATCGCTGCTCGACGGATTTGACAGGATGGCGCTAGTGACAATGTGAACGAGATGATCGGCCCGTGGCGCGAATGACGGTAGGTCGACGAGCCAGCCGAGCGCCGCCATCAGGCCGAACAGGTCGTCCCCATTCATATCGGTGCGCGCCGTTCCTTCGGCCTGAGCAAGGAGCAGTAGTCGCGCGCTCACTGAGTGCACCGCTGCGCATGAAGCATAAAGAGCGGAGTCCGGGTTCGCGTGGGCGGCCGCCATCAGGGCGACGACGCCCCTATAGCTTTGGGCGAATGCCATCCATTCGCGAAACCAAGACACGAGCGCTTCGGCAGGTGAATTCGACGTTTCGAGTTCGTCTGCCTTCCGCGTCAGTTCGTCTAGATTCGTACACAACAACGCTTCAAACAAGGCTTCTCGCGTCGGGAAATGACGCAGCAGTGTAGCCAACCCGACGTCAGCCCGGCGGGCGATATCTCGCATGGACGCGTCGACACCGTGCTTGGCGACAACGTCGTGCGCGACTGCGAGTAGATGGCTGTAATTTTTTTTGGCGTCGGCTCGCATGGGGGCTCCTTGACAAACGGTTCACTGCTCCATATAATTGGATCACTGGTTCGGATGCTGCGAATCAGGATCTGGATCTGTGATCCAAATGATACAGCGCCTTTGTACCAATGGGAACAGCGGCGCTGCCTTACAGCACAAACGAAAGGTGAAAGATTGTGAAAAAATTAGAAGGCAAGGTTGCAGTTATCACGGGCGGAAGCAGCGGGATTGGCTTGGCCACAGCCAAGCGCTTCGTGGAAGAAGGTGCGCACGTCGTGATCACTGGGCGACGAGAGAAAGAGCTGAAGGAGGCCGCCGCCTCCATCAAGAGAAACGTTACGACGGTCGTGGGCGACGTGTCGCGCTTGGAAGATCTGGACCGGCTCTATGCCGTCGTGAAAGAGAAACATGGTCACATCGACGTTCTCTTCGCGAACGCGGGCGCAGGGACAATCGCACCGCTCGCGGTAGCTACTGAGGCCCATTTTGACCAGACCTTCGACGTGAACGTGAAGGGAATGTTCTTTACGGTACAGAAGGCCCTTCCCCTCTTCAAAGACGGCGCTTCGATTATCCTGAACTCTTCGGTCTCAAACGTCCTCGGGCTTCCAGGATTTACTGCTTACGCCGCGAGTAAGGCGGCTGTGCGCAACTTCGCGCGCGGCTGGGCTTTGGAATTGAAAGACCGCAAGATCCGCGTAAATAGTATGAGTCCCGGAGCAATCGACACCCCGGCCTTGGCGACGACGACGGGCCTTACCGCTGAACAGGCCGAGCAAGCAGTCGCACAGTTCACCACGCAGATCCCAATGGGCCGCAGAGGTATGCCCGAGGAAATCGCGGCAGCAGTCGCGTTCCTCGCCTCCGATGAAAGTTCTTACATCACCGGTGTGGATCTCGCCGTCGACGGAGGCATGGCGCAGGTCTGACCCCAGCCCGCTCCCGTGGCTGCGCTTGCGGAAAATCTCGATTTCTCGCCGATCAAACTTGGCGGGCTTTCGGAAGGTAGACTGCTTGTGCAGGCGCGCGGAAATAGCTGTGGTCAATTGATCTTTAAGGACCTGGTCAAGTTCGACTGATGGATCGCGATCGCAGATGTCGCCGCAATTACCTATACCCAACCGTAACGGAGATTCCCGATGTACGAACAATCCAAACTATCCGAGTTGATCCAGTTCGCACGAGTTGTTGCTGGCGCTACCGTCATCGATGTTTACCCAGGCGACGGCGACTGGACCCGTCTCTTCTCCGACATCGTGGGGCCCGGAGGACGGGTCTACAGCTTCGTGCCGGCCGAAGTCGCCAACTTCAAGAACGATCCGCTAGGCCGCATGCGGACGCTCGCGAAGGAGCCGGGCCGAGAGAACGTCGAAGCCGTCTCCACGGACCTCGTGGCGATGCCGAAGGCCGCGCAACCAGCGGACGTCCTGTGGCTGCACCTGTTCTACCACGATCTCCACACCGAGCTGATGCAGGCCAGGGGCGCAACGGCGGCCCACTTCAATCGAGCCGTCTACGAGCAGCTGAAGCCGGGTGGGTCCTACGTCATCGTAGACCACGCCGCCGCCGTCGGGGCGGGCACGAGCGACGCCCAGTCGCTGCATCGGATTGAGCCTGCATCCGTTCGCGAGGAGGTGGAGGCGGCCGGTTTCGTACTGGACGCGGAGAGCACCATGCTCGCGAACAATGGCGATCTGCACTCGATCAAGGTGTTCGATCCGTCGATCAAGGGCGAGACCGATCGCTTCGCCTATCGGTTCGTGAAGCCCTGACAGGTCCCGGCGCCGACCCGGCCTGGTCCGGTTGCGGATTTCGCTTCCCGAAAGCGGACACCCGTGACCGTCTCCTTGGGGTCGGGTCCGGTCTCTCAAAGTTTGGAAACCGGCTATTCAAAAAAAGTGACGCCAAAGTATTTTTTGTTTAATTCGGCAAACGACAGCTATGTGAAGTGAAGCCGCTGTTCAGAATTGCATCTGAGGAAGGCCACTACCGTCGACATCAGTAACCACGTCATGGAAAGTCAACGACCGCAACCGCTGCATTTCTGCCGTTGGAGCCGCAAGCCTTGACAGGCAGCTTGGAGTCGTTTCCGGACGAAGACTCGTACAGCGAATGTCAGGTCAAGCCTGTGCTAGTACAAATAAACCTTGTATTACCCCTTCATAGAATTAATGACGCAAGTCCGTTTAGTCAAAAGCAAGGATTGAGCACATCTGCTCACCGTGAACATCCTCCAACCCTCCAACATTAACAATCGTTAATGAACCGCCAATCCGCGGTTAACCCACCCTCGTGCAAAGTGTCACTGCCGCTCTTCACAAAACTGGGGGCGACACCTTCCTTCTTTTTACTGGAGCACATCATGACTTCGAAATTGTTAATTCCTACCCTTCTTGCTTTGGCACTGTCGGTCTCGGCCGTGTCGTCCATGGCCGAGACCAATCGCAGCCTGCTGGGCGAAGCTGCTACTGCCGCGACAATCAACCGCACCGTCACCATCACGCCCGACACCAAGTACGTCAACGTGCAAGGCGGCCAGGCGGTTCAATTCAATGCTGGCGGCGGTACCTTCTCCTGGACTTTCGACGGTCCGGCCAAGTCGTTTGAATTGAATCGCGTCGCGCCGTCGGGCTCGCTTGACCATCCGGTGACGGTCTATGTTTCGCCCAACCCGCTTTATAACGGCTGAAACACCTGATCGCGGCAACACAGCGCGGATAGAAGGCAGTGCTGCAGCCTGAATACAGCCTGCCTTCCGCGCTCATACGGCCCTGGCCGCCTTCCTTATCCGGGCATGGCGCGCTATGGAAACAAACACGCAACAAAACACGCAACCAACGCAAAATCGTGCCGGATCGATGGTTTCGGCAACTCGACAAAGTAAATGAGGTTGGAATTATGCATGCACATAAAACAGGTCCATATTGTGTCGGCCTTGCATCCGCGCTGGCGGTCCTTGCGCTCGCAGGATGCGGACCGAAAAAAACGGCCGTTACGCAGTCTGCGCCACCGCAAGTCAGCGTGATCACGGCGCGCCGGACCAGCGTTCCGGTCACCATGGAACTTCCTGGCCGCACCTCTGCCTATCTGGTGGCGCAGGTGCGCGCCCGGGTCGACGGCATCGTGCAAAAGCGCAGCTTCCAGGAAGGCGCCGACGTCAGGGCCGAGCAGGCGCTGTACCAGATCGATCCGGCACCATATCGCGCCGCCTTGAACAGCGCCCTGGCAGCGCAGCAAAAGGCGGAGGCCAACCTGGCCGCGACCAGCTCGCAGGCAGAGCGTTACAAAATCCTCATCGGCGGCAACGCCGTCAGCAAACAAGCCTACGACAACGCGGTCGCCGCCCAAGGCCAGGCCGCCGCCGATGTCGCCGCCGCCAAGGCTGCAGTCGCCAGCGCTAGCATCAACCTCGGATACACCAGGGTGGTGGCGCCGATAAGCGGCCGCAGCAGTATTTCGCAAGTTACCCAGGGCGCCTATGTACAAGGCAACGCTGCCACGCTGTTGACCACGGTCCAGCAAATCGATCCGATCTATGTCGATCTCAGCCAGTCCAGCGTCGCCGGCCTGCAACTGCGGCGCGACGTCGCGAGCGGCCAGCTGACGCCAAGTGGCGCAGGCCAGGTCAAAGTGGCGCTGACGCTGGAGGATGGCAGCCAATATCCGCTGAGCGGCACGCTGCAGTTCAACGGCGTCACAGTCGATCCGAGCACCGGTTCGGTCACCGTGCGCGCGCTCTTCCCCAATCCGAAATATGTCCTGCTGCCGGGCATGTTCGTGCGCGCCCGCATCGAGCAAGGCGTCAACGATAAGGCCATCCTGGTGCCGATCCCGGGCATTAGCCATAACCCGCAGGGGCAAGCAACCGCGCTGGTGGTCGGCGCCGATAACAAGGTTGTGCAACGGACGATTCAAACCCAGAACACCTTCGACAACCAATGGGTGGTCACCGGCGGCTTGAGCGACGGCGAAAGGATCATCGTCAGCGGTGTCCAGAAAGTGCAGCCCGGGATGCTGGTGCGTGCATCCGAGACGCCGGGCCAGACCAGGGTGGCAATGGAAAAGCCGACAGCAAGCGACGCCGCCGCAGGGCAGCAAACCAGCGTGCCTGCGCCCACCATCATCGCAGCTAATCGCAGCTAAATAGAGACAGACCGAGAGGCAGACCGAGCAATGGCAAAATTCTTCATCGAGCGGCCGATCTTTGCGATCGTGCTCTCCCTCCTGATCATGCTGGCGGGAGGAATATCTATCTTCTCGCTGCCGATAGAACAGTTCCCCCCGGTCGCCCCGCCTACGGTCCAGATCAGCACCAGCTATCCCGGCGCTTCCGCGACGACCATGCAAAACACCGTGGTGCAGGTGATCGAACAACAGATGAACGGCATCGACAACCTGCTTTACATGTCCTCCAGCAGCGACGACACCGGGCAGTCGACCACCACCATGACATTCGCCGCCGGCACCAATCCGGACATCGCCCAGGTGCAGGTGCAAAACAAGCTGCAGCTGGCGGTGCCGCTGCTGCCGGCGCCGGTGCAGCAGTCCGGCGTGCGGGTCACCAAGTCCAGCAACGCGTTCCTGATGGTGATCGGCTTTGTCTCGGCCGACAACAGCATGAACAAGTTCGACATCGCCAACTATGTAGTCTCGAACATCCAGGATCCGATCAGCCGCATCAACGGTGTCGGCAACATGAACGTGTTCGGCACCCAGTATGCGATGCGGATCTGGCTGGATCCAGGCAAGCTCAACAGTTATACGCTGACTCCGCTTGACGTTACTGCCGCCTTGCAAGCCCAGAACGTACAAATCTCCGGCGGCCAGCTCGGTGGCACGCCGGCGCTGCCGAACCAGCAACTGAACGCAACCATCACGGAATCGACCTTGCTGCGCACCACCCAGGATTTTGGCAATGTCTTGCTCAAGGTGCTGGCGGACGGTTCGCAAGTGCGCTTGAACGACGTCGCCCGCATCAACCTCGGCGCCGAAAGCTTCAATATCGATAACCGGTATAACGGCCAGGCGGCCTCCGGCATCGGCATCCAGCTGGCGCCGGGCGGCAACGCGCTGGTCACGGCGGCTGCCATCAAGGCCCGCATCAAGGAGCTGGAACCGTATTTCCCGCCGGGGCTGAAAGTGGTCTATCCGAACGACGTCACGCCGTTCGTCAAGATATCGATAGAAGAAGTCGTAAAGACTCTGCTGGAAGGCATCGTGCTGGTGTTCCTGGTGATGTACCTGTTCCTGCAGAACGTGCGCGCCACGCTGATACCTTCGATCACGGTGCCGGTGGTGCTGCTGGGAACCTTTGGCGTGATGTCGGCGCTGGGTTTTTCGATCAATACCTTGTCGATGTTCGGCCTGGTGCTGGCGATCGGCTTGCTGGTAGACGACGCCATCGTGGTGGTGGAAAACGTCGAGCGTGTGATGCACGAAGACGGCTTGCCGCCGCTTGAGGCGACCCGCAAGGCGATGGGCCAGATCAGCAGTGCGCTGATCGGCGTAGCGATGGTGCTGTGCGCGGTGTTCGTGCCGGTGGCGTTCTCCAGCGGCACGGTGGGCGGCATCTACCGCCAGTTCTCGCTCACCATCGTCGCCTCCATGCTGCTGTCGGTGTTCGTTGCGCTGTCGCTCACGCCCGCCCTGTGCGCCACCATCCTCAAGCGGCCCAGTCAGGATCACAATGAGAAAAAAGGCGGCTTCGGCTGGTTCAACCGCAACTTCGACAAGGGCCGCGACCAGTATGTCAAGGGCGTGCGCCACGTCGCCGCCCGTTCCGGACGCTGGCTGCTGGTCTATCTGGCGGCGTTGATCGCCGTCGGCGTGATGTTCGTGCGCTTGCCGGCCTCGTTCCTGCCGAATGAAGATCAGGGTTTTCTGTTTGTCCAGGTACAGACGCCGCCGGGCGCCACCCAGGCCCGCACCGGGCTGGTACTGGATCAAGTCAGCGACTATCTGCTGAAAGATGAAGCGGCCATGGTCGACGCCACGTTTATCGTCAACGGCAACAACAACGCCGGCCGCGGCCAGAACCAGGGCCAGTTGTTCGTCCGTCTCAAGGACTGGTCGCAGCGTAACAAACCCGAGCTGACCGCCAAGGCGCTGTCCGATCGCATCGACAAGCATTTTGCGGCGAACAAGGAAGCCGATATCTTCGCCGCCAGTCCGCCGCCGATCCGCGGCCTGGGCAGCGCCGCCGGTTTCGATTTCGAGCTGGAGGATCGCGGCGGCCTCGGCCATGAGGCCCTCGCCAAAGCCCGCGACCAATTGCTGGCCCTGGCTAAAAAAGACCCGGCCCTGTCGCAGGTGCGCTTCACCGGGGAGGCCGACAATCCGACCATTAAAGTCAATATCGACCGCGAAAAAGCCGCCGCCCTCGGCGTCAGCGCCGCCGACATCGACCAGACCTTCTCGATTGCCTGGGGCTCGCGCTACGTCAACAATTTTCTCGATACCGATAACCGCATCAAGAAAGTATACGTGCAGGCCGATGCGCCTTACCGCATGAATCCGCAAGACATGCAGCAACTCTATGTGCGCAGCAGCAGCGGCAGCATGGTGCCGTTTTCCGCCTTCGGCACGGTGGAATGGACCTACGGCCCGCCGCAGTTGCAGCGTTATAACGGCGTCGAGGCGATGGAGATCCAGGGCCAGTCGGCGCCTGGCCAGAGCTCCGGCCAGGCTATGGCCGCCATGGAAAAACTGGTCAAGCAACTGCCGGCCGGTATCGGTTACGAGTGGACCGGCACTTCAATGCAACAGGCGCAGTCGAGCTCGCAGGCGCCCTTGTTGTACGGTTTGTCGATCCTGGTGGTGTTCCTCAGCCTGGCCGCCCTGTATGAGAGCTGGTCGATACCGGTTTCGGTGATCATGGTGGTGCCGCTCGGCGTTCTGGGTGCACTGTGCGCGACATCATTCATGGGCTTGTCCAACGACGTCTACTTCCAGGTCGGCCTGCTGACCACCATCGGCTTGTCAGCCAAGAACGCGATCCTGATTGTCGAATTTGCGCGCGAACTTCAGGCCCAAGGCCGCAGCGCGCTGCTGGCGGCAATCGAAGCAGCGCATATGCGGATGCGGCCGATCGTCATGACTTCCATGGCCTTCGTGCTGGGCGTACTGCCGCTGGCGCTGGCAAACGGCGCCGGTTCTGCCAGCCAGAACGCGATCGGCACCGGCGTCATCGGCGGCACCCTGGCTGCGACCTTCGTTGCAACTTTCATGATTCCGATGTTTTACGTCGTGGTTGCCAACAAGCTCGGTAAAAAGAAAGCGGCGCTCATGTCAACACCGTCAGCACCGGCAGCGCCGCCACAGATAGCGGCCGATCCAAGTCCAAGTCCAGGTACGGGAGGATATTAATATGGCACTCTACAGATACACCGCTAGCGCAGTTCTCCTGGCTTTCATCGCCGGCTGCTCGCTGCAGCCGGTATACCAGCGGCCGGCGCTGCCGGTGTCCGCCGCCTTTCCGAGCGGCCAAGCTTACCAGGCTTCAGCCGCCAAGCCGGGCGGCACAACCCTGCCGGCGGCGGCGATCGGCTGGCGCAATTTCCTGCCCGATCCGCGCCTGCAACGGCTGGTCGAGCTGGCGCTGCAGAACAACCGGGATTTGCGCGTCGCTGTGCTGAACGTTGAAAAAGTTCAGGCGCAATACCGGATCCAGCGTGCGTCGCTGCTACCGCAGGTTAACGGCAATGCCGGCATCTCGGATTCGCGCACGCCGGCGAGTGTGTCGTCCAGCCATAATCCCTCCACCTCGCATGATTATTCGGTCGGTCTTTCCGCTTCATGGGAAATCGATTTCTTCGGCCGCTTGCGCAGCTTGTCAGACGCGGCGCTGCAACAATACCTGGCCAGCGCCGACGCCCGCCAGGCCGCGCAGATACTATTGGTGTCGCAAGTCGCCGACCAGTACCTCGCCACCCTGGCTTACGATGAGCAGCTGATGCTGACCCAGGGCACCCTGCAAACCGCCCAGGCCTCGTACCAGATCGTGAAATTGCAGTTCGATACCGGCACGGCTTCTGAACTGGATTTGCGGCTGTCGCAAACCATTGTCGAACAAGCTCAGGTCAATTACTCGGCCCAGCTCCGCTTGCGGGCGCAGGCCGAAAACGCCTTGGTATTGCTGGTCGGCCAGCCGTTGCCGCGCGACCTGCCGCCAGCAGTCAGGCTGGACGGCCAGGCTATCCTGACCGACATCCCGGCTGGCTTGCCTTCGGATTTATTGCAACGGCGTCCGGATATCTTGCAGGCCGAGGCAGTCCTGCGCTCAGAGAATGCAGACATCGGCGCCGCCCGTGCAGCATTTTTCCCGCACATCGCATTGACCGGCAGCTTAGGCACGGCCAGCGCGACCCTGGGCGGACTGTTTGCCGCCGGCTCCAGCGCCTGGTCCTTCATACCGTCGCTCATCCTGCCGATCTTCAACGCCGGCGCCAACCAGGCCAATCTGGACCTGGCCCTGATTCAAAAGGATATCGGCGTCGCGCAATATGAAAAAACCATCCAGACTGCATTCCGCGAAGTAGCCGACGGCCTCGCCGCACGCGGCACCTACGATGACCAGCTGGCCGCGCAGCAGCGTTATGCCGAGGCCCAGCAGCGTCGCTTTGAGTTGGCCAACATGCTCTACGCCAACGGCAGCGACAGTTATCTGAATGTGCTGACTGCGCAAACCGACCTCTACGCGGCGCAGCAGGCGCTGATCACGGCCCGCCTGAACCGCCTGACCAGCCTGGTTGACCTGTATCGTGCACTGGGCGGCGGCTGGCTCCAGCACACCGGCGATACGGCGCGCAGCGCCGACAGCTCGCCGCCAAAAGCTGGATAATTGTGCTGGATGCGTTGCGGCATTAGTATTGCACCGGATAAGGCGTGGATTGGCGCCCGAGAAACATCTCTCTCACCTGGAACCGTTAAGCTGAATTTAAGCTGAGAATTTAAGCTGAGAATTTAAACTGAATAAATGCCATGAAACTCTTGATCGTTGAAGACAATGAGCGTGTCGCTCTGTTCCTGAAGAAGGGATTGAGCGAATCCGGCCACACTGCCGACCACGCCGACAATGGCCGCGACGGCATGTTCCTTGCCGCCAGCGAGCCCTACGACGCCATCATCATGGACCGCATGCTGCCAGGCGGCATCGATGGCCTGGCCATCATCGAAGCACTGCGCGCAAGCGGCAACAAGACCCCTATCCTGATCCTGAGCGCGCTGTCCGCCGTCGACGACCGGATCCGCGGCCTCAAGAGCGGCGGCGACGATTACCTGGTCAAGCCGTTTGCCTTCGGCGAACTGCTGGCGCGGCTAGACGCCTTGCTGCGCCGTTCGCAAGACGCGCGCTCCGAGACCACGTTGAGCGTGGATGACTTGTCGATGGATCTGCTGTCTCACAAGGTAACGCGCGGCGGCAAGGCGGTGGCGCTGCAGCCACGCGAATTCAAGCTGCTCGAATACCTGATGCGCCATGCCAACCAGGTAGTGACACGCACCATGCTGCTGGAAAACGTGTGGGACTATCATTTCGATCCGCAAACCAATGTGGTCGACGTCCACGTCAGCAAGCTGCGCCAGAAAATCGACGCCGGCATCGAACGGCCATTGCTGCGCACTATCCGCAACGCCGGCTACATGCTGACTGCCGATGATTAACTCTTTGCGCTTTTCGGCGCGCTCGGTGGCGCTCACCTTTGTCGCCGTGAGCCTGGTGGTGCTGGCGTTCTTCGCCTCGCCGCTCTGGTACACCTGGCGCGAAACGGTGGAAGAAGACCGGGCCCGCGTGCTGCAAGCCGATACGCGCAGGCTGGTGAACGTGTTCAACATGCAGGGCGTAGCGGCACTGACGTCCGCCATCAATGTGCAAGTCGGGACACAAGCGGCTGGCGCCGAAGATCTGGTGCTGCTGGCCGACGCCTCGCTGGCACGGCTCGCCGGCAACCTGCCGGCGTGGCCGCGCGAGATGTCCAATGAGGTGACCAATCCGGCGCCCAATCTGGCGTCAGACCTGCCTGGACTGCAGACGTTCTCGATCGAGATCGGCGGCCGTTCGACCCGGGTCGCCCTGTTGCACACCAGGCTGCCTGGCGGCTATCACCTGCTGGTCGCCAACGACATCGCCAAATATCGTGAGCTGGAGAATCTTTTCCTATATGGGCTGCTGGCCGCCACCGGCATCATCCTGGTGCTGGGCGCGGTAGGCGGGCGGCTGGTGCGGCGGGCGCTGCTGGCCAAGGTCGGCCAGATCAACCAGGCGGCGTCGGCCATCATGCAGGGTGATTTCTCACACAGGTTGCCGGCGTATGGCGGCGAAAATGAATTGAATACCCTGGTCGAGACGGAAAACCGCATGCTGAACCAGATCGAGCAATTGATTGGCGGTGTCCGCAATGTCTCCAACTCGATCGCGCATGACTTGCGCACGCCGTTGGCGGAACTCCGTTCGCGCCTGGAAGAATTGACACTGACCCGGCCCGATCCGGAACAAACCTTTAACCAGATCGACGGCGCCATCAACGACGTCGATCGCGTCATCGATATCTTCAACGCCTTGCTGCGGCTGGCGGAAATCGATAGCGGCGCGCGCCGTTCCGGCTTCATTGAGGTGGATGTTGCCAGCGTGGCAAGCGAAGTGGCCGAATTTTATCAACCGTTGGCGGAATTACAAGGACGCACGCTGTCTTTTGCATCGTCGGGGCCGCTGGTGCTGGCCGGCGATCCGCTGCTGATTGCCCAGGCAATTGCCAACCTGGTCGAGAATGCGCTTAAGTATGCGCAGGCGAACGGCAAGATCAGCGTCGAGACCTGGCGCCGCCCGGATGGCGCAATCCAGATCGCGGTATCGGACGACGGCCCCGGCATCCCCGACCACGAGAAACCGAAAGTGCTTGAGCGCTTCTACCGAGGCGATACCTGCCGCGGCACGCCGGGTGTGGGATTGGGGCTGAGCCTGGTAGCCGCCGTCGCCAAGTTGCAAGGCGGCAGCCTGGTATTGAGCGACAATCACCCCGGCCTGACGGTGACACTCACACTCTAGCCCTCGATGTGAAGCGAAGCTCTGACTGCTATGGATTCACATCAACTCGTCATATCACCTCGTCGCAGCGACTCGTGCTTTAGAGCAACTGGTATTTCCCCAATATTTTTCATATCCTTTGAGTAGGATAAAGTCAATCTCAGCGTAGGAAACGGAATTGCAGCGAAACTGCGAGCGAGATTGAAAATATGCCTATCCCGACAGTTTTGTTGTGTCAGGAAGTCAACTCAAGGAGTCAAAAATGTTCAAGCATTTTTTATTGCCAACCGATGGTTCAGCAGCCTCCGAGGCGGCGATTCGACAAAGCATTCTGTTCGCCAAGGAAACCGGCGCCACAGTGACCGGCGTCCATGTACTCCCGGAATATCATGTGTTCAGCCGCCACCTGCTGACACTGACCGAGACCAAGGAACAATTCGACCAGGAAGGCATTGCGCAAGCCGGTAAATTCCTGGGAGCGATAGAACAGGCCGCACGAGACGCCGGGGTTCCATGCGACACCGAGTATGTGGTCAACGACCATCCCTATGAAGCAATCATCAAAATGGCAGAAGACAAAGGCTGCGACATGATCACCATGGCTTCGCATGGCAGGAAAGGTATGCGCAGCATCTTTGCCGGCAGCGAGACCCAGAAAGTGCTCACCCATAGCAGCACGCCGGTTCTGGTATTTCACGAAGGCTAAGCGCCCCGCGCGAGCTGTTGAGTGGCAGCGCCTGGCCCTTGCAACCAGTATCAAGCAACGAGCATCAAGATGGAAAAGCCGCATATCTTTGCAAATCGAGCAGAAGCAGCGGAAATGCTGGCTTTTCATCTGCTTGAATACAAGGGGCGCCTGCCATTGATACTTGCCATTCCGCGTGGCGCGGTACCCATGGGAAAAATACTGGCCGATCTGCTGCTTGGAGATCTGGATATCGTACTGGTGCATAAGCTCAGCGCGCCCTTCAATCGAGAACGCGCGATCGGCGCCATCGACGAAACCGGCTGGACTTATATCGGCCCGTTTCCTGAAGAATTCGCCGAAGAGTTTGGCGAGACAGAAAGCTATCTGGAAGAAGAAAGATCGCAGCAACTGCAGGCGCTGACGGAGCGCCGCAAACTATACACACCGCTCAAGCAGGCAATCGACCCGCGCGGCCGGATTGCCATCATTGTTGACGACGGCGTGGCAACCGGCGCGACAATGATTGCCGCATTGCACGCCGTCCGCGAAAAACAGCCTGCCGAGCTGGTCTGCGCGGTGCCGGTGGCGTCGGCCGAGAGTCTCGAATACATCCGGCCGTTGGCCGACAAGGTGTGTTGCCTGCGTGCCTCGACAAATTTTTTCGCAGTCCAGCAATTCTATCGAGACTATCCGCAGGTCGAAGATGAAGAGGTGATCAGGCTGCTTTCCCGGAATCGCGACGGTGAAGAATCGGGCAGCTAGGCTTGGCACCTGACCCGGAACTCAGGTCGCCGGCTTGGAAGCTGTCGGCTGCACGTGAGACGGTGCGTTGCCCGGTTGCGCCGTTGACTGCCCCATCCTCATGCGCGAGGAAACAATCACCGACAGCAAACAACCGCCCGCCAGATAAGCCGCTACCGCATGCCATGTGCCGTCGACGCCAAGCAAGGCGGTCGCGATAAACGGCGTGAAGCCGCCGCAGATCACGCTGGCGAACTGATAACCGACGCCGGCGCCGCTGTATCGGTATTCCGCGCCGAAAAATTCAGTGAACAAGGGCTGCTGCACGCTGACCACCATATCGTGAGCAATATTCGCCAGCAGCACGGAAAAGATCACGATCCAGGCTACTGAACGGGCTTCCATGGCGAGGAAAAACGGCACCGCCGAAAGCAAGCCGATCATTGCGCCGGTCACGTACACGAGCTTCAAGCCGATACGGTCGGCCAGCATCGCGAAAGCAGGAATCGTCACGCAGCTCACCGCGCCGACCAACAAGCTGATGTTCAGGAACAGATCGCGTGACATGCCAAGGTTTTTAGTCGAATAGGCCAAGGCAAAGGCGGTGACGATATACATCGTGAACATTTCCGCCATGCGCAGTGCAATGATCAGCAAGAAACTCTCAGGATGATTGCGCAAGGCCGCCAGCACCGGGATTTTCACCTTATGCTCGCCATGCATGCCGACCTTTTCGACAAATTCCTGCGACTCTTCCATGGTTGAACGAATCCACGCCGCGACCAACACCAGTACGATGCTGATCAGAAAAGGAAGCCGCCAGCCCCACGCCATGAAGGCGTCGTTGCCCAGCGTATGCGTGAGAATCGAGACAATCCCGGTTGCCAGCACCAGGCCGACGCCGTAACCCACCTGCACGCCGCTGCTGTAGAACGCCTTCTTCCCCTCTGGCGCGCTTTCAACCGCCATCAACGCCGCGCCGCCCCACTCGCCGCCCACCGCAAAACCTTGCAAGGCGCGCAGCACGACCAGCGCCAGCGGTGCATACCAGCCGATGCTGGCGTAGGTGGGCAACAGGCCGATCAAGGCGGTGGAAACGCCCATCAGCATCACGGTGATCACCAGCATGCGCTTTCTGCCGAGCCGGTCGCCGAAATGGCCGAACACGATGCCGCCCAGCGGCCGGAACAGAAAACCAACGCCGAAGGTGGCAAAGGCGGCCAGCGTACCTATGGTCGGGCTGACACTGGGAAAGAACTGGCTGTTGAATACCAGGGCGGCGGTGATGCCGTAAAGCAGGAAATCATACCAATCGACGACCGCACCGACGAAGCTGCCAATCGCCGCCTTGCGGGCGCGGCGGCCGGCAATGTTTTTTTCCGTTGCAAGAATTTTTGACTTCATTATTGTCTCCAGATGATGCATGCGCGCTGCTGGCTGCGTTGCTTGTTATTTCCCCAATTCCTGCATAGGTGTGCGACAGGTTTCGCGCGCAGTCGCGGCGGAAATGGCGGAGATGATAGCAGTGGCGCTGACGAATACCGCCACCGGCATCCAGCCATCCGCGCCCGGCTTCAGGATCGCCGCACTGATGGTCGGCGCGAAACCGCCCAGCGCAAAGCCGATCTGGGTGCCGATGGCCATGCCGGACAGGCGCACCCGGGTATCGAACATTTCGCCGTACAGCGATGGCCAGACGCCGTTGGCTGCGCTATACACAACGCCGGACAACAGCAGCCCCAGAACAAAGATGAGTGAAATATTGGCCTGGCTGATGCTCCACAAATATGGCCAGATCAGAGCGGCGCAGGCCAGCGCGCCAAAGATGAATACCGGTTTGCGGCCGATACGGTCCGCCAATGCAGCGAAAGCAGGAATCGCCGCCAGCGCCACCACATTCGCCAGAATCAATACTGTCAGCATGGTGGCCTGTGGAATGTGCATGGTGTTGACGGCATATGACAGCGTAAACACGCTGAAGATAGTGCTCACCACCGAGATCTGGGCGCAAAAGATAACCCGCGCCAGGTTCTTCTTGTGGTCGCGCAGCAGCACCATGAGCGGCAGCTTGTTTTGCTTGTGCGATTTTTCCTGCGACTTTTCCTGCGATTTTTCCTGTTCGAAGGCAGGAGTCTCAGGCAAGGTGCGGCGGACCCAGATCCCTACCAGCACCACAACCGCACTCAGGAAAAATGGAATGCGCCAGCCCCAAGCCAGCAACTGCTCTTCAGGCAATGCTGAAATCGGCAGGAAAACCAGAGTGGCCAGGATCAGGCCGGCCTGGGTACCGCTCAGGGTGAAGCTGGTAAAAAAGGCGCGCCGATGCGGCGGCGCATGCTCCAGCGTCATCGAATTGGCGCCGGCCTGCTCGCCTGCCGCCGACACCCCTTGCAGCATGCGCAGGATCACCAGCATGATCGGAGCGCTGATGCCGACCTGGCCGTAGGTCGGCAGCAAGCCGACCATGAAAGTAGAGACGCCCATCAGCAACAAGGTGAAAGTAAGCACTTTTTTGCGGCCGTATCTGTCGCCGATATGGCCCAGCAGCACCGCACCGATCGGCCGTGTCACATAACCGACGCCGAAGGTGGCGAAAGCCGCTACGGTAGCCGCAACCGGGTCGAACGAAGGAAAAAATATCTTGCCGAACACCAGCGCTGCCGCGGTGCCGTAAATAAAAAAATCGTAATACTCGACCGCGCTGCCGATCCAGCTGGCCAGCGCTGCCTTGCGCGGCGAACGGGTGGCGCCTTGCGCTGCGGCGTTGGCCGTGCTGGATGCGCCAGATCGCGGAATTTGTTTTGATACTGTAGATGTAGACATAACGTCCTCGATGATCTATAGGTGGTTTTCTTCACGAAGAGAACGGATTCTCCACATGATAGCGTTGAACATCGCGCTCAGACAGCGCGCTTAAAACCGATGCAGGATGCCGGCTTGCAAGCCGATCAGACTCTTCCCATTGATGTCTGCTCCGGCCAGATTGGCAGTGGGACCGGCGGAACCGCTGAAACGGAAACCGGCGTTGGCGTCGTTCTTCATGTAATTGGCGAAACCGTAGAGCGTGGTGCGCTTGGACAAATCGTAGTAAGTCCCGAGGTTGCCGCCTTGCGCTCCCGAATCACGGTGCGAAGTGTCCTTCATCACGCCATACAAGGCGCCGATCCGCCATTGCGGAGTGAGGCGATAGTCGGCCGATATCTGATAAATGTTGTACATCCGCAGCACATCCGGATTGCTGCCAGCAAAGGCGTTGCCGGGGATGCTGACGTTGCTGAGGATGGCGGTGGCGTTGTTGCCGCTGGCGTTGCTGGTCACGTTGTTGCTGCGCACGTAGGCGAAATAAAGCTTGCCCTGGCCGTAGTCGTAATCCGCATACAGGTTGTGATAAACCACTCGTTCTGCATATAGCGCCTTCGCCGCCGGTTTCGCCCACAGCCCGGCGTAGCCAGCGCGATACGGCCCCTGGCTGTAATCCAGCCCGAGTTGATAGACGCCGCGCGCGCCCAAGTCCTCGCCCGCGGTTTCAGTCAGCGCGTAGTGCGCATCAAGCTGAAAGCCGGCCAGACGCGGCGACTTGTAGGAGAGATCATTGTCATAGCGCGACGGCACGCCAAAGGTATTGATGAGCGAACCGTATGTGGTCCGTTCAGTGTAATCGATAGCGCCGCCGATGAAGAACGGGATGCTGTTCTGGCGTCCGATACGGAACTCACCCGCCGGCGTATTCATGCCGACCCATGCCTGGCGGTCGAACAGGCGGCTGGAATCCGCAGCGCCGCCGGTATTCGCGTTCAAGCCTTGCTCCAGCGTGAATTTGGTTTGATAGCCGCCACCCAGTTCTTCGACGCCGCGCAAGCCGAGGCGGCTGCGCAAGATGGCGCCGTCGTTGAGGCCTGTGACGCTGGTTCCGCTGCTACTGTGGATGTAGCCGAGGTACTGGTCTATGTTGCCGTAGAGGGTAACGCTGGGCTCGGCATACGCCGAAGCGGAATAAGCGGAACAAGCGGCGAGGCTGCAGGCAGCGACGAGTTTCATCTTCATGTTGTCTCCATTTGGTTTGTTTTTATGTGGTTTTCTGCGTTATTTTTTGTTCGCAGTTATTATTTTTTGTACGGCTTTTTCTGTATGGTCTACTACGGTCGCTTAAGCCATCGTCGGATGCCCCGCACTAGGCTGGCGCACCTGCAGGCTGCGCCGCAGCACCTGATCGGTAACCCATTTGGCGGCGCGATGCGCGCGGCGGGCCACGATCTCGGGCGACAGCTGCAAATAATCGTCATTGAAAACTTCGAAACTGTAATCGCCGCGATAACCGCCGCGATCCAGCCGCCGCAACAATGCCGACAACTCCTTCGAATGCGCGCCCTCGCCCGGAAATACGCGCAGATGACGCGCCGTTTCCAGCCGCTCTTCGGCACTGCGGATATCGCGCCACATGAAATCGGACAGCTGCACCATAGCGATCTTGTCGCTTGGGATATCTTGCAAACCATCCAGATCGGCCTGATTCGCCAGCATGTGGAAGGAATCCAGCACCACTCCCAGGTTGGAGTGATCGGCCAGTTCTACCGCTTCCCACGACTGCTGGTACTGATTGACATGGCGGCCCCAGGACAACGCTTCGTAACCGATGCGCACCCCAAGCGGCACCGCCAGGGTCGCCAGTTTGGCCAGGTGGCGCGCGATCAAAGGTAGCTCGCCGCTGGCGTGGCTGGAGGTGCTGGAACAGACCATCAGCAACGGTGCGCCTACCGCCTGGCATACCTGCAGCAGGTTCTTGGCGATGTCGAGTTTGTATTCGTGCAAAGCGCCTGACAACCCCTCGAAATCGCGCATCACCTGGATCCCGGTCACACGCACCCCGCTCGCCTTGACCAGACGCACTGCCTGCTCCAGGCCGCCCGGATAGCCGGCCAGATCCTTGGCCCACAACATGATCTGTGAAAATCCGGCGGCCTTGGAGGCATTCAGTTTTGACTCCAGCGGCCCGGCCAAGGTGATGCTATCCATGCCGAAATTGCTCAGGTTCATATCGCCTCCAACACGCGAAACGCATCCGACGATACGCCCGGCCAGCCGAACAGTTCGAGGTACAGCGGCGCTTGTTCGATCATCATCTCGCGCCCCTTCTGGATGCGGCAGCCGTGGCGCTGCGCCTCCACCAGCAAGCGGGTCATTTCAATCTTCATGCCGCAATCGGCGACGATGCAGGACGGCGCAATACCGTTCAGGTCTAGCGGCAGCGGATCGTCCGGGCTCATGCCAAGCGGGGTCGAATTGACGATCAGGTCATAACCCTCGGCAAACGGCGTCCCGATCACTACTTCAGTGCTGCTGAACATTTTCTGCAGGCGCTGGCGCAGCGCCTCAGCCTGCTCGCGGCGCGTATCGTAAATGGCGACATGGCGAATGCCGCGGGCCGCCAGCGCCGCCGCCACCGCGCAGCCGACACCACCGCTGCCGACCACCAAGGCTCTGGCGCGCGCCCAGTCGAACGGCGCGTCGCCGCAGGTGCGGTCGAAGGCCCGCACAAAACCTTCGCCATCGATCAGGTCGCCGATCAGGGTCTGGCCGTCCTGGCTCTTGTAGATGGCGTTGCAGGCGCCCGCCAGCACGGCGCGCGCAGTCGGCTGGTCTACCGCCTCCACGCTCATCGGCTTGTGCGGGATCGAGACCAGAATGCCGCCGACGTTTTCCATCGCCATCAGCATCCGCACCGACGCAATGTAAGCGGCCGGGGGAATCTTGAGCGGAATGACGCGGGCGTCGATGTCATGCTGCTTGAAATAGGCGTTAAACAAGGTTGGCGCCTTGACTTGTTCGACCGGCCAGCCGATGACCGGGAAAATGCGGGTGCTGCCGGAAATCTCACGCATGTGGCTGCTCCTGCTGACTGACTACCAGCTCGAAACTGATGCCGCTTTTATAAAGTTGGGTCAATGCGCCCTTTTCGCTGGCTTGCGCCGGTTCGCGGTCGATGAAGACGATGCCTCTTTGTTTCAGCTGCCGCACCGCCTCCAGCACATCAGGCGCGCCGATGCCGACCCGCACCAGTTGTTCATCCCATTGCAGGCCGGCGGCGCCCTCGGGCGGCTCCACCAGTTGCAGGTAAAAACGATGGCACGGGCTTTCCAGCAAGACCCCTTTCGGCAAAACGCCAAAATAGCGGCCTTGCGGCAGCGGCCGGAAATCCATCAGTTGCTGGTAAAAATCGATCCATTCGGGCGAGCGGTCGCGGCCGATGGTTTGCACCACGCCAAAAAAATGCATGCCTGCCAGCGCCGGCGGATTGGCTGGCGCGTTCAGGATCGGCTTGAAATCGACGTCGTAGATGGAAAAATCGCGGAAGCGATCGACGAAATACAGGATCGAATCGCCGGCCCCGTGTACTCCTGGAATATTCAACTCCATCACACCGGCGCGGGTCTGGATCGCCCAGGCGCCCATCTCGATTGCATGGCGGTAGGCGGCGTCGGCGTCGCGCACCCGCAACGCAATCGCGCTGATGACTGTCGCTTGCGGCTCGCCGTCGGCTTGCGGCAGCGAAGACGGGTCGGCATTGACGATCACATTCATCGTGCCCTGGCGGTACAAAGTCACTTCCCGCGAACGATGACGGGCGGTCGGCACAAATCCCATCTGCTCCAGCAAGGCCCCCAGCGCCAAGGGCTGGGCGCTGGCGTATTCGATAAATTCAATGCCGTCGATGCCGAGCGGATTATTCGGTTCCGGATTGTGTTCTTGCGCAGTCATGCTGATCCTTGGCTGAAATGGTCAGGCCAAGTATAGGAATGGCGTATCGAGAAAAATAGCCCGAAAAATGTGCAATACTGCGCTAATCGCGCAAAGCGAGCGATTAGCGCGCATTTTTGGAGTTATTTGACATGAAAAAACCTGAGTTGCTGGAAGTGGAAGTCGCCAAGCGCGATCTGATCGACGGCTTGATCAAGGGCATCGATGTGATTACCGCCTTCAACGACGATACGGTGCGCCTGACGGCCAGCGAGCTGGCGCAAAAAGTGGCGCTCAGCCGCAGCGCGGCGCGCCGTTATTTGCTGACCTTGGTGCATATCGGCCTGGCGGCCACCGACGGCCGCAGTTTCTGGCTGACGCCCAAGGTGCTTAACCTGGGGCGCTCCTACCTGGATTCGGCGCGGCTGCCACGCGCCATAGTGCCCTTCCTGCAACGGCTGACCTTGCAGCTGCAGGAATCGACCAATTATTCCGTGCTGGAAGGAGACGATGTGGTGTATGTCAGCCGCGTCAACGCGCCGCGCCTGCTGACCACCGGCTTCGAACCCGGCACCCGCTTGCCGGCCTACACCTCGACCGCTGGCCGGGTGCTGCTATCAGCCCTGCCGGACGCCGAGTTGCGCGCCTATCTGGAGCGGATCGACCTGATCGCCTACACCCATCTGACCGTCACCGACAAGGAGCAACTGTTGCGCGAACTGATCGCCATCCGCGAAGACGGTTTCGGCGTTACCGAAAACCAGTATGAAATCGGCTTGCGCGGCATCTCCGTGCCGATCAAGAGCCGCCGTGGCGCCCTGATCGGCGCCTTGAGCGTGTCGATGATGATCTCCAGCTGCTCAAAAGCCGAAGCGACTGCGCGCTGCCTGCCGGCGCTGCAGGCAACGGCGAATACTTTGATGATGTGGGTTTGATCTTGCCCGGTTGCGCTTAACCAACGCAGCTAACTGGGGTCAGAGTGAACTTTCTGCGCGCCTTTTGCAGAAACTTCACTCTGACCCCACTTAGCGAGCCACGGAGTAGCTGCCTTAGCGTTAAAAAGAAAAGAACTGCGCAGTGCTCTCTGTCTTTCTCCGCCCCTAGATGACTCTTGCCGGGGCGATGAACTGCCTCTTACAACAGCGCCGTCAACTCAACCTGCACTTTCAGCAACGCCGGCAGGCAGCGTTCGACGATATCTTCCACCGCCATGCGCGCCGCATGCACGCTGACATTCACCGCGGCCACCGTTTCTCCCCGAAAATTCTTGAGCGGAACGGCAATCGTGCGCAATCCCAGCTCAAGTTCCTGATCAACCACCGCATAACCTTGCGCCCGGGTCCGGGTAATTTCCAGCAATAGCCGCTCTTTGTTGACGATGGTATGGGCGGTGATCGGCTCAAGCTGCAACCGGGCCAGAAATCCTTCGATCTGCGCTTGCGGCAGGCTGGCCAGCAAGACGCGGCCGTTAGCCGTGCAAAACGCCGGCACCCTGGTCCCCGGTTGCAGTGTCGCCGACACCAGGCGGCCGGCGCTGACAGCGGCTACGCAAACCAGTTCATCGTGATCCAGCACGCCGGCCGAGGCCGCCTCTTCCAATGAATAAGCCAGGCGATACAGTAAAGGCTGGACTATCCGCGGCAGCCGCGCTGAATGCAGATACGACTGCCCCAGGCGCAGCACCTTGGGCGTCAACGAAAACACTTTGTTCTCGTGTCGCACGTAGCCCAGATGCGTCAGAGTAATCAGATAGCGCCGGGCCGCCGCCCGCGTCAGGCCGGCGCGTTGCGCCACCTCGCTGATGGTCAGTCGGGAGCGCTCCTGGTCAAAGGCCTCGATCACTTGCAAGCCCTTTTCCAGTCCGGCTATCAGGTCGCGCTTTAATGGCCCCGGGCCTTCGTCCTCCGGCGCGGAACTTGATGACGCGTCCGGCCGCGTATCAGACAAAGAATCTTCAATCATAAAATCTCCATATGGGCGAATATCGCACAATGTGGGCGTTATGCGGTTACAACAGCATGTTATCACCTTGATGACGCAATATCGATCACTTATGATTAATGCCATCAAGAGAGAAAATCTAGCATATGCGCGATATTCGCACAAATACACACAAATCCATAGCTTCCCACGCCGCTTAAACAGATAGCCGCTAGCGACCTGCCGGCCACCCAAACCAAAGGAGAATTTACGTGAGATTCGAGTCCCCGGAAGCCGGGGTTTACCCTTCCCTGATTTACCCACCCTACGTCTCCACCGTGAAACGCGGCCCGACCCAAGAGCCGCTGCGGATTCGCGCCACCGAACCGGTCCAAACCAATATCACGGCTTCGCCGCGCTTGATTCTGCCGCACGATACCGACCTTACCAAGCATGGCCAGAGCGAACCCTTGGGCGAAAAAATCGTCATCACCGGCCGCGTGCTGGATGAAGACGGCAAGCCGGTGCGCAACTCCTTGCTGGAAGTATGGCAATGCAACTCCGCCGGCCGCTACTGGCACAAGCGCGATCAACACGACGCGCCGCTGGATCCGAATTTCTACGGCTTCGGCAAGATGCTGACCGACGACGATGGCCGCTACCGCTTTGTCACCATCAAGCCCGGCCCTTATCCCTGGGGCAATCACCACAAGGCCTGGCGGCCGGCGCATATCCACTTCTCCTTGTTTGGCAGCGTCTATGCGCAGCGCCTGGTGACGCAAATGTATTTCCCCAGCGATCCCTTGTTCGAGTTCGATCCTATCTTCCAAAGCATTCCCGATGCGGCCGCACGCCAGCGGCTGATCGCGCGCTTCAGCCTGGAGCAAACCGTCGACGACAAGATGCTCGGTTACGAGTTCGATATTGTCTTGCGTGGCCGTGACGCCACGCCCATGGGTCTTTAATCAAAACGAAAACACAAAATGGCTTCCAATATCACTACTACACAAACCGTCGGTCCTTTCCCGCATGAAGCCTGGCAATGGGCCGTCGACGCCAGCGCCAAACTGGAAAGCAGCGCGTCCGTCATTACCATCAGCGGCGTGATCCGCGATGGCGACGGCAAGCCAATCAACGACGCCTGGGTTGAAGTCTGGATGCCGGACGCGGTGGCGGCCGAGGCAGCACAAGCGATACCCGGCTTTCGCCGCATCCCGAGCGACGACGATGGCGCTTTCCAGATCCAGGTATCGCTGCCGCATCCTGCCAGCAGCGGCAAGCCTGTGCTGTTTGCCACCATCTTTGCGCGTGGCCTGATAAAACATCAGTTCACCGCCGTTTTCCTGGAAGACGACAGCGGCCTGGCGCAATCCGATATCCTCAACCAGGTGCCGTCCGACAGACGCCATACTTTGATCGCACGTAAACAGGGTAAGGCCCAATACCACTGGGATATCTGGATGCAAAGCGACAAAGAAACGGTATTTTTCGACTACATTTGATACCTGCCTGCCCTTAGCCGAACGGAGCCCCCGTGAGCGTTTCAATTTTTGACAGTTTTCTCAGCACTCCCGAGATGATCGCCGTATTCGACGATACGGCCGTGGTGCAAGCCATGTTTCGTTTCGAAGAGAGCCTGGCGCGGGCCCAGGCGGCCGAAGGCGTGATCCCGGAAAGCGCAGCCCGCGCCATCGCCGGCGTCTGCAATGCGCAGCTCTACGATATTCCGGCGCTGGTGCACGCCAGCCGCCGCGCCGGCAGCCTGGCAATTCCACTCGTCAAGGAATTGACCAAGACGGTCGCCCTGTTCAATCAGGAATCGGCCAGCTATGTGCATTGGGGCAGCACCAGCCAGGACGTGATCGACACCGGCATGGTGCTGGTCACGCGCGAAGCGCTGCAGCTGCTCGATCAAGGTTTGCAAACGCTGATCGAAAGCCTGCTGGAATTGGCCGGGCAACATCTGGCGACACCGATACTGGCGCGCACCCTGATGCAGCCGGCCCAGGTCACCAGCTTCGGCTTCAAGCTGGTCGGCTGGGCCGCGCCACTAGTAAGGGCCCGCCTGCAATTGCGCGAGACTGCACAGCGCGCGCTGCAATTGCAACTCGGCGGTGCGGTCGGCACGCTGGCGGTGATGGGCGCAAAAGGCGGCGCGGTAGCGGAACGCATGGCAGAGGATCTGGGATTAGCCGTGGCCGAAGCCGCCTGGCATACCCAACGCGATGAATGGGTACGGCTGGGGCTGGAAGTCGCGGTACTCAGCGGCAGCCTGGGCAAGATCGCAACCGATCTCAGCCTGCTGGCGCAAGGCGAAATAGCCGAACTGGCGGAGCCGTCCGGCAACGGCCGCGGCGGTTCGTCGGCGATGCCGCACAAACGCAATCCGGTATCGGCCATGATCGCACTGGCGGCGGCTACCCGCACACCGCAAGGCGCGGCGGCGCTACTGGCGAGCATGGGCCAGCAACATGAACGCGGGCTGGGCAACTGGCAAGCCGAACTGGCGGCATGGCCGGGCTTGTTTCTCAGCGCCCACGGCGCACTAAGCGCCTTAGCCGACGCGATGGCGGGACTGCAGGTCGATAGCGCGCGCATGCTGCGCAATATCGATGCCTTGCAGGGATTGGTATTTGCGGAAGCAGTATCGATTTACCTCGCTGGCGCCATCGGCCGGCCGCAGGCGCATAGCCTGATGGAGCAATTGACACAGCAGGCAGTTGCCGAAGGCAGGCAACTGGCCGAAGTGGTGGCCGATGCAGTCCAGACAGATCCCCGCTTGCGCGACAAGGTTAAGCTGCAGGCCTTAAAAACATTGTTCGACCCGGTCGCGGCGACAGCGCCGGCCGCAGCCCTGGCGCGCCGGCAACTGCGGCTTTTACAAGCCAGGATGAGCGCCATGCAGCCGCCTTCCATGCTGGCCTGAAAAGGGTGCATGACGGCGCTGCAAGACGGCTTTACCACCGGGCTTTGCCACCATTGATACGAAAATATAAGCAGGTAAATAAACCATGAGCTACGATCCCATCGATCATGACTTCGAACGCGGTATGCAGAATCGCCGGCAGATACTCGGCGACGACTGGGTCCACCGTTCGGTTGCCAACGCCACCGGCTTCAACGCCGAGTTCCAGAACCTGATTACGCGCTTCGCCTGGAATGAAATCTGGGGCCGCCCGGGCCTCGAACCAAAGACCCGGCGCGTGATTGTGCTGGCCATCACCGTGGCGCTGGGCCGCTGGGAAGAATTCGAACTGCATGTGCGGGCGGCGCTGCTAGGCGACGATGCAAGCCGTCTGACCCCGGATGAATTAAAGGAAGTGCTGATGCAAGCGGCGATCTATGCCGGCGTACCCGCGGCCAACACCGCGTTCACCCATGCGCAACAGATCCTGCGCGAGGTCGGCGCGCAGATCGGCTACGCCTTGGAACCGTCAGCGCCCGCCGCTGCGGTCCATCCCGGCATCGGCCGTGAAGCCGCCACAAGCAGCAAACCCGCCCTGCATTACAGCGTGCGCGCACCGCGTAACGGCAAAGCGCCGCGCCATACGATTGTGCTGAGCCACGCCCTAGGTTGCGACCTGACCATGTGGGATAGCCTGGCCAACCTGCTGGCGGCCGATTGCCGCGTGATCAGCTACGACCATCGCGGCCATGGCAGCTCCGATGCGCCCGAGGGTTTATATAGCATTGCCGAGATGGCCGACGATGCGGCGCGGCTGCTGCGTGAACTGGATTCAGGCCCGGTAGTATGGATCGGCCTGTCGATGGGCGGCATGGTCGGCCAGGAACTGGCGCTGCGCCATCCGTCGCTGCTGGCCGCGCTGGTACTTGCCAACACTACCTCAGATTACCCGCAAGCAGCGCGCGAAATGTGGCAGCAGCGGATAGCGACGGTAAGCAGCCAAGGGATCGAGGCGATTGCCGATGCGGTCATGGGGCGTTATTTCCACGATCGTTTCCGCACCGAACACAGCGCCACCGTGGCCCGCTTCCGGCAACGCGTGGTCAGCACCGGCGCCGATGGCTATATCGGTTGCTGCCACGCGGTTGGCAGCATGGACACTACTGCCCGCCTGCCGCAGATAGCCGTGCCGACGCTGGTGATTGCGGGAGAACTGGATCAGGGCACGCCACTGGCCATGTCGCAAACGCTGGCCGAGCAAATTCCACAGGCCAGCCTGACAGTGTTGAAAGATGCATCACATCTGAGCGCAACCGAACAGCCACAGGCGTTCGCCCTGGCCGTTACGCAATTCATACAGGGTTTGTGACGCGGGTATACAGGCATCCCCATTAGGCACATTACGCCCACCAGAATATTGATTTTTCGTCAATCCGTATCGCCCGCCCCACGGACGATACGGCAAATCCCTAGCTATGGCTGAGCTAAGTCTCGGCATCCAGACTGTCGGTTGCGATTCATTCCAATCTTGGCAAAAAGGGAACTTACATGAATTCAACTACCGCACACCGCTTGAGCAAGGTTCCAGAAGTGACTTTGATCTTCTGGATCATCAAAATAGCCGCCACCACATTGGGCGAAACCGGCGGCGACGCCGTCTCCATGTCGATGAACCTGGGTTATCTGCTGGCGACGGCGATTTTCGCTGCCGTCTTTCTGGTTGCCGTATGCGCCCAGATCAAAGCCAAGCACTTTCACCCGACACTCTACTGGGCAACCATCATAGCCACCACCACCGTCGGCACCACCCTGGCCGATTTTGCCGATCGCTCTCTGGGCATCGGTTATGCCGGCGGCAGTACGCTGCTGCTGGTCTTGTTGCTGGGCTCGTTAGCGGTTTGGTACCGCTCGCTCGGCACCATAGCGGTCGATAGCGTCAACTCCCCCAAGGCTGAAATGTTCTATTGGGTGACCATCATGTTTTCCCAAACCCTGGGCACTGCGCTGGGCGATTGGACTGCCGACACCGCCGGCCTTGGGTATACCGGCGCGGCGCTGCTTTTCGGCGCCATGCTGGCGCTATTGGTTGTGGCCTATTACCGCAGCAACATCTCCCGCACCTTGCTGTTTTGGGCAGCCTTCATTCTTACCCGCCCGCTTGGCGCCGTGGTAGGTGATTTTCTTGACAAGCCGCTCACGGCCGGCGGCCTGGCCCTGAGCCGCTATTCCGCCTCGGCAGCGCTGTTTGCTTTCATCCTGACTTGCCTATTGTTTTTCCGCCAAAGAGCGGCAAAGAAAGCGCATTGATGACGCCGGCCAGCCGCAAGCTAAGCAGGCTGGCCGTCAACTGCTTCTTGACACCCTGCACACACTCTCCAGACACCTTAGCTAACAATATTTAACACATGTAAAACCACGGATTCAAGTGTAATTTATTGCATCATTGTTTGGTTTCGAAACAATATTGGATATAGTTCAGTAACCAAACAAAGCGGGAGAAAACATGAAACGCATCCTCTGCGCGGCAGCCCTGATCGCAATCAGTGCCGCTGCCTTTATGCCCGGCCAGGCCATGGCCCAAATCGGCGTCAACATCACCATCGGCACCCCGCCGCCACCGCCAAGATATGAAGTCGTGCCGCCGCCGCGAGTTGGCTACGTCTGGGCGCCGGGCTACTGGAACTGGGATGGCGGCCGCCATGTATGGGCTGGCGGTCATTGGGAGCCCGCACGCAGCGGCTATCTATACGATCGCCCGGAATGGCGCCAGGGAAGCAATGGCTGGGAACTGTATCGCGGCGGCTGGCATCGTGGCCACGACCGTGACGATGACAGGCGCGATGAGCGCCGTTATGACGACCGGCATGACAATGACCGGCGTGACGACGACGGCGGCCGCTATCATTGCCCGCCGGGACAGGCTAAAAAGGGTAATTGCTAAGATAAAGCAGCGCCGGCCTGATCCAGCACTTTGCACCGGATCAGGCTGGAATAGTTACCGCCGCAGCCCTCTGCCAAATCGGCAACTGAGTAGTCGAAAGAACCTGCTTGAGCGCCATGAACCTGCGAATCTGCCGCACGGCCGACAAGTACAGCAATTCGCGGGATTCGCGACCTATCCACCACTCACTGAGTCTTCACGCTTACCGTCGGACGCGCATTGTGTTCGACACAGTCCGAAATACTCCGACGCCGCATGGCGGCGACATCGGAACTGCTAGCCGCTGGCTTATGTCTCGTTGACCAAACCAGCCTTAAGCGCCAGTTCCTGATCTTTGAAAATAGCCATCGCCGTGCTCATGCGCTTGAATCCCAGTTTTTTGTAAAAACCTTCCTTGCCCGGCACCGCGTACAGAATGATTTTCTTGTGGCCGGCCGACAGGTCTCTCAGTTTGGTGATGATGGCCTTGCCCAAGCCCTGCCCCTGCCAATCGGGACGTATCGCGACATCGCAAATGTAGGAACAATCGATGCCGTCCGCCAGTGCCCGGCCGACGCCGACCAGGGCGCCGTCATCAAATACAAAGCATTTGTACAGGCTATTGGAAAAGGCGATTTTCAAATCGTCCGGGTGCTTGTCGCCCAGCGGCGCTATCTTGTAAAGATTGGACAGTGCGGCCCAGTCGATGTTTTGCTGTTCGAAAACCCAGTTCATTTGTATTCCTCCAGATCGGCTAGCGTGTCAGGCAATCCCTGCGGCTAGCCATTTTATGTGAGAAAAATTAGCAGTAGGACAGAAAATTACTGGTTTTGCCAGTGCTTATCGCTTGTTTAAAATGAGCTCGCGTTGCCACCGCCACCCTGCTTTTGTAAATTTTCATATAAAGAGATATTAGCCATGCACAATCAAAAACCGCCCGCGTTTCCACCGGAATGGCAAGCACTGGTTGACCAGGCCGCCAATGCGCTGCGTGAGCTGGCGCTGAACGAAGATGCCAAGGCCAGCTTCTGCAACGATCCTCTGCTGCGGCCGTTCATGCATCGCGTCGCCCGGCGCTATGTAGCGGGCCAGACCACGCAAGATGTATTAGAACGCATCAGCCAGATCAATGCGCGTGGCCATGCTGCATCGGCGGAATACATGGGCGAGAGCTGCCGCGATGAGGCCCGGGCCAATGCGGAAACCGAAGTCTTTCTGGCGCTGCTGAAGGCAATCGATGGCAAGGGGCTGACATGTTCAGTCTCGCTCGATCTGTCTCACATCGGTTCTGTGATCGATCCTGAGTTGGGGTTTCTGAACGCCAGGAAAATCGCCTGCGCTGCTGCCGCCATCGGCCGCGAAGTCATGATTTCAATGGAGGGCTCAGAGCGTGCCGATAATATCTATGCGACCTACGCCCGCCTGCACGCCGATGCCGAGCTGGCGAATGTCGGTATCACGCTTCCCGCCAGGCTGCACCGCAGCGCGCATGACTTGCCAAAACTGATGGCGTATCCAGGCCGGATCCGTTTGGTGAAAGGCGCTTTTCTTGAGCCTGAGCAGATTGCCTACAGCCGCAACAGCCCCGAACTGGCGGCCAGCTATCGGCGCTACGCTGCTCAATTGCTGGGCAGCGGCCACAAATGTTCGATTGCAACGCATGACCGCGCCATCCAGGAAGAGCTGACAGATTTAATCACCCGCCAAGGCTTGCTGGGACAGCAGCACTACGAGTTTGAATCGCTGATCGGCCTCGGCACGGAGCAAATAGATGGCTTGCAGAAGCGCGGTTTTCCGACGCGGGAATACGCTGTCTATGGCGAGGAATATTTTCTTTACGTTCTCAACCGAATCGCGGAAGAGCCGGTGCGGCTGTATCAGGCTCTCCTTGATATCGTGTGATTTCGTCGGCGTGATCCAAATTCACGGCGCCGAACGGTAGCGCAACTCGACGCCAGATACGCGTTCGGCAGCAACATGCATCATCAGGCTTTGATTAACTGTTTGATTTTTGAACGATTTTGTATACGTTCTTTTAGGGAAGCGCTGATCAATTCGCTTTTTTAAACAGGGATCGGCCACCGAGCGGACGAACAAGGAGCGCAGCAAGAATTGTCGATTTTTGGAGTCGAACGATGGCCTTTTCAGCCGATTGGATGCAATGCTTCAAGCCTTTCGGCGATCAGGACGCACTTCGGGTTTGGCCGTGAATGTGCCGCTATTGTCTCAGGCCGGCGAGCAGCTGGGAACAGCGTCAATTGATCAGCGCTTCCCTAGTGAGCATGAGCTGTGATATTGATGGGAGATTTTTCTTCATAAATCGATGGGTAGTTCTGATCCCATTTGACCTCGAATTCAGCAAGCATCAGTTCGACTTCTTCGACAGTTGCAGCGGCGTAAACGCGCTTCAGATCGGAGGCAACTTCCTTCCGTACTTTCCAGGGAACGAAATTCAGACTGTTGCGCACTGGCGCGCACTGCCTAGGCGGTCCTGATCAAAGGTAAGGCCTTTGATCAGTCTAACCACTTATGCTCTTTCATATTACTTTGGGGTTACAACAAAACCTTGAGAACTGTCACCTCCAATTATCACGGCATTTTGAAGGGTCCTATTAAGGAATACATTTGGAGAGCCGTTAATAGTGATCGGGAAGCCTCCAATATTCGGACCACCTTGAGTAAAGCTAGCTGCGTTACTTACACTTGCCTCCATCAAAAAAATATCCCCTGGGGAAGGGTTAGGAGGGCAGCAAAGATATTTTTTATTGTCGACGCTGCCCGGCGAATTCAGCTGCAACGTCACATTCTGAAAATTGTCCTTCGTAACGGGATTATTTGTATCCCATTTTGAAGGGGTTGTGCTAAACAATACTTTGCCAGTTGTGTCAACCGACAGATACAACGAGGGGACTCCGGCATATTGGATCGTAACAGTGGTCATGAAATTCTCCTGAATGATGTAAGTAGCACTACTGAAATGATAGACATCGTCTCTTAAGGCGGTGGCGTTAAATGTTCGCTTCATCCTTCGAGATCGGGTAAGTCCGATGAATCCCCCCTCAAGAGTTGGTGCCTCCTCGAACCCCCGGGCCGTTCACCCTCGTGAATTGAGCCGCCGTTAAGGACATTCTTGATGGTCGTATACGATCAAGGCGGAGCCAAAATATTGCCTGCTCAGGATGCAGGATATCGAAAACAGATTCGCAAGCCGGACCGGCAGTACGCAATCATTAATCCTCGGCCCTGCATCCTGATTTGAGCATCTTATGGAACATCTCGATTTTCCAGCGCATGGCGTTGCAGTCGAAATTCTCGATCACCTGTACCCGTCATCAAATCGATAATGCCCTTCAGCGCCCGTGCTTGCTGCATCAGCTCAGCGTGAACATACCGGACCCGCCGCCGTAGAATTGCCCGTTGATGTTCGCGGCGTATTGCGATGGGTGGACCAAAACGGCCAGTACGCGGGTCCCCTCTAGGAGGGTCAGAGTGATCGAGCCGGGGCTAATCGACAATTCCAGCAACAGCTGAACGCCGATCAGGTTCTCCGCATCAGGGACCATTCCCTGCAAGTAGACATTGGAAATGTCCACATTGGTCCCCGTACCCGTGGCCTGGCCGACGAACCGTACCGGCGTACCTTGCGCGGGCGCATTCGGTCCGATGTCGGCTGGTGTGGCGGAGATATATACGGTTTCGGTACTAGGCCCGCAGCCGCAACCACAGCCTTCGAAGGAGAAGTAACCGCAGATGTTCTGCTGGCATCCGCAACCACACAAGGATTGCTTCTGCACGCTCTGATCGAAGGCCGCTTTCAGGGACGGCTTCTTACTGATCAGCGTTTGCCGGTTCTTTATTGCATCATCATAAGCCGCCCGCGATTGCTTATTGAGCTCATTGACCAGCTCGGGCTTTATATCTTGAAGGGATAAGTTCATTTCTAAGGTCCTTTAGATTTATGCAGCATAAACCTGAAGGCATTGCGCCTCACTCGACCGGCGGGTGATTTGCGTTTGCGGCGCGATGTCTTCAGACTGAACTATGAATTGCCGGCCAAGTGCGGTATCTCCATGCCTAAACTGATTCACCAGGGTGCGTCGCTTCGCTGCTTAGCGCGCTCGAAAATCGCTTTCTTGAGTACCCTAGGCTGATTTTCCCAGATCATAGTCAAGCGAAAATAAATAGACAACGAGTAATCTTTACAGTACCCACCCTCGATTTTTTGTGTTAACCGCCAGATCATCACTCACTCTAAAAAGTCTTTTCGAAACGTTCGAGTGCTTGTGGAACAACACAAGTTAGTCTTCGAACCGTTTGAACCGCCGTGCTGCAATTGAACTTGTTTTGCACCATGCGCAGCCAGACAGTCCAGTGCCTTCACCATGTCTGAAATCCTGTTGCCAAACGGGACGAAATATCGGGCTAGGCCTGTCGCCTTTGCCTCGCGTTGCTCGTTTGCGCGCCGAACCAAAACAGCACTTATGCAGGATTGCAGCAGCTACAGAAAATCTCCCCAGGCTCAGCATCAGCCGATTGGCCCAGGCTAAAATGGCTGCCATCTAAAAACGTATATTGAAATTTAATAACATTCGTTTTCCAAATAACAATTTCACCGTAAACTGGCGTCAATCCTATTTTTAAATCAACCATCATGACCGCCATCAGTCCCTGTACGACCGAAGTCCCTAACCATCACGCGACCAGCCAGACCGGCGCCGCCGCACAAGCACCTCGGCTTCCCGCGCAACTCCCCCCATCACTCCCCATCTATCTCGACTACGCAGCCACCACACCGGTCGATCCTGCGGTAGCCGCCAAGATGTGCGAATACCTGACGGAGAAATTCGGCAATCCGGCCAGCAGCTCGCACGCGTTTGGCTGGGACGCTCGGGCGGCGGTGGAAAAGGCGCGCAAACAGGTAGCCACGCTGGTCGGTGCGAAAACCGCTGAAATCGTCTGGACCTCCGGCGCCACCGAATCCAACAACCTGGCGTTGAAGGGCGCCGCCCATGTCCTGCGGGAGAGTGGTCGCGGGCGTCACCTGGTCACGCTGAGCACGGAACACAAGGCAGTGCTCGATACCATGCGCACGCTGCAGCGCGAAGGCTTCGAAGTGACTTATCTGCAACCGCTGCCGAACGGCTTGATCGACCTGGATGGCTTCAAGGCTGCGCTGCGCCCGGATACCATCATGGCCTCGGTGATGATGGTGAACAATGAAATCGGTGTGATCCAGCCGATCGCGCAATTGGGGGAAATTTGCGCCGAGCGGGATATTGTGTTTCATGTCGATGCAGCGCAAGCGGCAGGCAAGATTGCGATCGATCTGGGCACGCTGAAAGTTAATCTGATGTCATTCAGCGCGCATAAGATTTACGGCCCCAAGGGGATAGGCGCGCTGTTCGTCCGGCACGACCCCAAACTCAAGCTGGAGGCGCAGATCGACGGCGGCGGCCATGAAAATGGCATGCGCTCCGGCACCCTGGCGACGCATCAGATCGTTGGCATGGGCGCAGCCTTCAGCCTGGCGGCGCAATCGCTGGAGAGTGAAGGCGAGCGCATACGCGGCTTGCGCGACCGCTTGTGGCAGGGATTGAGCGACTGTCCCGGCGTGGTTCTCAATGGCGATGAGCAACAGCGGGTTCCGCATAATCTGAATCTCAGCTTCGATCTCGATAGTAAGTTGCCGATCGCAGCCGGATTGACGGATATAGCGGTATCGGCCGGTTCCGCCTGCAATTCGGCCAATGCCGCACCGTCCTATGTGTTGGCTAGTCTGGGGCGTTCCGATGCGTTGGCGCGCAGCGCGATCCGTTTTTCGCTGGGACGCTACACCACCGTCGAGGAAATCGACTATACCGTCGCCACTTTGCGCCAGTTGCTGCTGGCGCAGGCGCCGACGCAGCAAGACTCTTATCTGGTTGACTAGAGCGACGCCGGGCCTGAGCCTCAGGCCTGTTTTTTTGACAATGGCGCATACCTTGCATATGAAACTTCGAAAAAAACACCTAACACATTTCGCACGGCAGTGCTAAACTGCTCCACATGGATACCCACACCGAAAAAAGCGAGCTCACCCTGGCGGCCATTGTCGATACGGCCTTGGATATGGTCGCTGCCCAAGGCCTGGAGAGTTTGTCTCTGGGTGAAGTCGCAAAACGGCTGGGGATCAGCAAGAGTGGCGTATTCTCGCGTGTCGGTTCGCGTGAAGCCTTGCATGAGGCGGTGATGAATGAGTTCGACCGCCGCTTTACCGCCGACGTATTTACCCCTGCAATGGCGCAAGCGCGTGGCCTGCCGCGCCTCAACGCGCTGGTGATGAACTGGATATATCGCGCCTGCAATGTCACCGGCTGCATTTATGTAGCCGGTGCTTTCGAATACGACGATGTCGACAGCCCCATGCGTGAGCGGCTGCAACAGAATGTGTTGCGCTGGCGCGCGGTGCTGCGTCGCGCCATCGTCCAGGCGTTGGAGGCCGGTCATTTACGGCCCGACACCGATCCCGAGCAATTGGTATTCGAAATCTACAGCCTGATGGTCGGGCTGATGCACGATGCGCGTTTTTTGCGCGATCCCAAGGCGCAAGATAGAGTGCGCAACGCCTATGAGCGCCTGACCTCGACCTATCGCAGCTTCAACTACCACGGATAAAACCCTGCAATAAAGCTCTGCCGTACGACATATTCGATTTTTAACGCGCACATTTCGCACGATAGTGCGATTTTGGAGGTTTCCATGCCAATCATTCTCGGACTCATCATTTTCGCGGTCGCCGCCGGCCTGGCGGTATGGCGCTTGATCTGGCTGACGGGGCAGACTGTCCCCGCTTGCAACGACGACTTCATTTTCTTTTGATCGAACGCCCCCCCCTGCCAAAGGATTTTTTTTCATGGATAGTTACCCCGGTTCAAGCAAACAGCTCAGCGCCAATACCTCTGCCAGCAAAAAGGCTTCAGCCAAGCCCGTGTTCAAGTTGCTGCGAGCCTGCTTGCGCCTGTCGCAAAGCGTCGCCCCAGGCTGGAGCGCCAGAATCGCTGCCGGCGTGTTCTGCACGCCGCTGCCCAGCAAGCTGGCCTCGCGCCGATTGACAGCGCCGGCCAATGTGCGGATTGAGAATCTCTCTTTTGAACGCGCTTCGATCACTCTTTATCATTGGCCGGCGCCGGAAAATGCGCCGCAGGTGTTAATCAGCCACGGCTGGGCTGGCTGGGGTTTGCAAATGACGGCCTTGGCCGACGCCTTGAGTAGCGCCGGCTGGGCTGTGGTGCTGATCGATCAGCCGGCGCATGGACGCAGCGCCGCCTGGAGCAGCACGCTGCCGCAGTTTGTGCGCGCGTTGGCTTATGCGGCTGCGCGCCTGGGCCGGGTGCAGGCGATGATTGGACACTCCATGGGCGGCGCTGCCGCATATATCGCAGCGGCAAACGGACTCGCGCTAGACCGGCTGGTATTGATTTCCGCACCGGTTTCCATGTTGCAGGCGACCCGTGACTATGCCCTCGCCTTCGGCCTGCGCGACAGCATCCGCAACGCTATGGTGTCCTATCTGGAGGCGCGCGAAGGCATGATTTTCGAACGCATGGGCGCCAACCATGTGGCGCCGCGAATAGCTGTGCCCGCATTGGTAGTACACGATAGCGACGACAGCATAGTGCCGTTCGCTGCAGCACAGATACTGATGGAGAAACTACCCGATGCGCAGCTGTATAGAACCCGCAACCTGGGACATGGCCGCTTGTTGAAGGATCCGAGTGTGATAGCAACGGTGACACAGTTCCTCGGGCCGAAAAACTAGAGGCGCTTAGTGGTGGTAGCGGCGGCTCTGTGACGCTTGCATCATTACTGCTTGCGCCAGACACTGGCCAACCAGGGTTGCTGCTCGCGCGGCAAACCGTCCGGCCGGTAGTAATGTTCAAGTTCGATAAAACCGGCGTCGGCCATGAAATGCCGCCATGCGGCGAGATCATGGTAGGCGCCGTAGCGTCCGCGATTCCAGCCTTCTTCGTTGCTGCCGCGTGGATTGGAGCTGAATAGCACGCCCTCAGATTTCAACGTAGCGTGAAACTGGCGTAGCACGCGCGGCAGCTCCTGACTGGGAATATGGAACAGGGCCGCATTGGCAAAGATGCCGTCGAAACGATTATCTGGAAAATCCAGCTTGAGAAAATCCTGGTGCCAGACTTCGCAGCCGCTGTCTGCTCTTGCCATCTCGACGAAGCGCTCAGCGCCTTCGACACCAACGGCGATGTGCCCGAGCTTGCTGAATGTGCGCAGATCGCGCCCCGGGCCGCAGCCGACATCCAGAATCGAGAACGGCGGCGCGCCCTTGATGTGGCGCAGCAGCGCAGCAATATTTTGGCTGACGTCATGATCGCGGGTGCCTTCGCGAAAATCGTCGGCGCGCTGATTGTAATGCTCAAGAGTAAGAGCGGCGATTTTTTGCAGATCGGAAGGCGGCAGTATCATGCTCGGTACTTTAGCGCACTAAGGAAATATATCCAATACGCGCGATGCTGGAAACTGCAATTCAGGTACTTTTTGAAATATTTTCACTTGACGTTTTCGCAGCTGTCAAAAAGTATCACTCCACTCCCGGTGTTATATAGAAAGCGGTTTGTCTCTGTATTGATCTGGAGATCTTCCAGCTTGTAATGGCTGTAGAATTTTTGATGCTCTCCACAGTAGCCTTCCTCGCCCTTTTTGAAAGGCTTATGTCCGCGCATATGACAAAGTGCTCGCACTTCAATCTTGTCAACCTGGAGTTCATCGCAAGCACGGGCCAAGCCGATTTTTCCTTCGGTAGGCGAGCATAAAGTGATATGCGCGCTGTCATCTGAATCATTAGTTACTTCGATGACGGTGCCTGGGTCGATGATCTGTTCGACTGCGCATTGACCGTCTCCGGACGCACAAGATTTGACACGGCACTTGTAGGCATCGAAAGCCCAGGCCGAGTTTTGAGCGGGGCCCACCAAGCCCACCATAAACAAGAGCGCAAATATCAGGTGCCGCAATTCAATTCTCGCTAATCAAAGAAACAGGCTTGTCGGAACATGTCCGGTTGAAGGAGGGATGACCATGAAAACTATGGATTGTAGCTCTAAAGCAATCAAAATGAGTACATCCTCTCACCCTATGAATAAGGGAAGGATGATGTAGTATTCAAGCACTTGCGATGCCAGCATTCGCCGGCTTGCAATCCGCCAAGAACTTGTACGGCGTTTCCATCAAACTCAAACAAAGGAGTCAGGAAAAATGTCTGCAAATCAAACAAAACACCAAGCAAAATTTGTGTGGTACGACCTCATGACCAGCGATCTCAAGGCTGCTGAATCTTTCTATAAAAACGTAGTCGGCTGGAATATGCAGGACTCTGGTATGGGCGATCCTTCCTACACCATATTGTCAGCCGGGCCAACCGCAGTCGGCGGTTTGATGCCGATCCCGGATGAAGCGCGCGCCATGGGCGCGCCGCCCTGCTGGAGCGGCTATATCGCCGTCAGCGACGTCGATGCCTATGCAGCGCGCGTCACCGCAGCAGGTGGCTCGATCCGGCGCCCGCCTGAAGATATTCCCGGCGTCGGCCGCTTCGCGGTGGCCGCCGATCCGCACGGCGCGGCATTCATTTTATTCAAAGGCAATAGCGACGCCGAGCCGGCGCCGGTGGCCGCCGGCACGCCAGGCCATATCGGCTGGCATGAATTACACGCCGGCAATGGCGCCAGCGCATTTACTTTCTATGCCGACCTGTTCGGCTGGACCAAGGACGAGGCGATCGACATGGGGCCAATGGGTGTCTACCAGACTTTCGCCAGCGGCGGCCCGGCAATCGGCGGCATGATGACTAAAACAGACGACATGCCGACGCCATGCTGGTTGTATTACGTCAATGTCGACGGCATCGATGCCGCGGTGGCGCGCATCGGCCAGAATGGCGGCAAGGTCATCATGGGACCGCACCAGGTTCCCGGCGGCAGCTGGATCGTTCAGGGCTTCGATCCGCAAGGCGCCATGTTCGCCTTGGTTTCACAGCGGCGTTGAGCGCAGCTTCAGTGCATGGCGGTGGCGCGCCGCAGCATCTGCGGCGGCGCCCTGTATCGCACAACCGACAGGATCACCCCAAAGCCGCAGGAGCGGCATCGCGCACATCGATCTGCCTCGGAATCAATTTCAACTCGAAGAAAGTGTCGGCAATCACCTGCTGCTCGGCCACTATTGCTTTGGTGATCGGCCCCGTGCCAAAGGATGAGCGCGCAACCAGTACATCGACAATCGGCTTGGGCAAACCCCATATTGCCGACAGCTCAGCCGCCAGGTCGCTACGATGCGCGTTGCCCCAAAGATCGATCTGATTCAGTTCTTCGATGGCGATAGTGAGTACGTCGCCGTTCTTCTGCAAGTACTCCCTGGAAGAAAAATAATAGGCGCGATTCTTGACGATGCCACTGGCGTCGGCCAGGATGCGGGCTGACAAGGTTTTCTCGGCCGCGGCAAGAAACGGTTCCCAGATCACCCAGGCATCGACCACGCCCTTCTCGAACGCAGCGCGGGCGTCGGCCGGCGCCAGCCAGACCAGGTTGACGTCACTATAGTTCAAGCCATTCTTTTGCAACAGCTTGACTAAAAAATAGTGCACATTCGAGCCCTTGTTCAGGGCAATCTTTTTACCTTTCAGATCAGCCACTGTCTTAATCGCAGAAGCCGCCGGGATCAGCACCGCCTCCACCGCCGGCCGCGGCACGGTTGCCGCGACATACACGATAGGCGTGCCGTTGGCCTGGGCGAAGATCGGCGGCGCTTCACCGACATCGCCGAAATCGATGGAGCCGACATTGAGCGCCTCCAGCTGTACCGGCCCAGCGCTGAATTCTATCCACTTGACTGCCACGCCCAAAGGCGCCAGGCGTTGCTCCAGCGTGCCGCGTTTTTTTAGCAGGCTGAGCAAACCTTTCTGATAGCCGATACGGAATTCGCGTTGCGCGGCGTTGGCGGCCAGTGGTGATAAAGCCGCCACTGCGACGATGCCCAAACCGGCTTGTAACAGGCGGCGGCGTTGGCCCGCCTGCGTATTATTTTTGAATCCGGATCTGTTGTTATCACTCATATTGCCTTCTCGATGGAGCGGGTTAAGTTAGCCCGATCTTAATCAGAGGACAAAATAAAAAGAACGAATAAATTCTTCTCCGGATAGTCGGAATTCAGATATCAAGGAAATCATGGACGCTCTGGAAGCGCTGAACAACGGTTGCCGGAGGAACGCAAAAAAAAAAGAACGCGCCCAACTGAGATACAAATCTCAATTGGGCGCGTTCTCATGCAGTCGGCAGAGTGTCGGGCCGTTCTATTGGCAAACCGTTGGCAAACCGCTTAATTCAGCTGTCAGCCGCGGAAATAACGGGTCGGGGTGAATGGCGTCTTGACCACTTCAATCGGCACCGCCTTGCCACGCACCATAGCCGCCAACAATGTGCCGATTTGCGCGTGTGCGCTATCGACATAACCCAACGCCACCGGACTGCCTAGCGTCGGTCCGAAACCGCCGCTGGTGATCTTGCCGACCGTTTTGCCATCGGCGTCGACCAGCTCGGCGCCTTCACGCGCCGGCATGCGATCCTTGAGCAGCAAGCCGACCCGCTTGCGGCCGACGCCTTGCTCAAGCTGACGCTGGATCAGCTCGGCGCCGGGATAACCGCCGGCGCGGGCGCCGCCGCTGCGGCGCGCCTTGGACAAGGCCCAGCCCAGGCTGGCTTCGACCGGCGTGGTGCTGCTATCCATGTCGTGACCGTACAGGCAGAGGCCGGCTTCCAGCCGCAGGGAATCGCGCGCGCCGAGGCCGATGGGCGCCACCTCGGGTTGCGCCAGCAGCAGCCGCGCCAACGCTTCGACGTCAGCATTCGGCACTGAAATTTCAAAACCGTCTTCGCCGGTATAGCCGGAGCGGCTGACAAAACAATCGCTGCCGGCTAGCGTGATTCTGGCAGTCTGCATAAAGACCATCTGCGCGCTATTCGGTGCAATACGCGCCATGACGGCCGCCGCCGCCGGCCCCTGCAAGGCGAGCAAGGAACGATCGCTCAATTCCTCGATCTGGCAACGGCTGGACAGATGCTGCCGCAGATGCGCCGTGTCTTGCTGCTTGCAAGCCGCATTCACCACCAGGAACAGGTGATCGCCGGCATTGGCAACCATCAAATCGTCGAGGATGCCGCCTTGCGGATTGGTAAACATGGCGTAACGCTGCCGGTTCACCGGCAGGTCGACAATGTCGACCGGCACCAGCGATTCCAGCGCGGCGGCTGCATCCGCGCCGCTCAGGCGCAATTGCCCCATGTGCGAAACGTCGAACAGGCCGGCCTGGCTGCGGGTGTGGTTGTGCTCTTTGAGAATGCCGCTGGGATATTGCAGGGGCATGTCGTAGCCTGCAAACGGCACCATCTTGGCGCCTAGCTCCAGGTGCAACTGGTAGAGCGGCGTGCGCGCTGCAGCGGCGCCGCTGGTGGTATCACTCATGAGAAATGTCCTTTTTCATCAATAGCTTGATCGGATTGAGGGGACAGACGTCGCGCCTTGCGCAACGTCTGTCCTGCCTCTCTCTTCCCTGTGCTCTACTCGTAATCCGACATCGGCGGACAAGAGCAAACCAGATTGCGGTCGCCATAGACGTTATCGACGCGCCCGACCGGCGGCCAGTATTTATTCTGGCGCAACGATTTCAAGGGGAATACCGCCTGCTCGCGCGAGTACACGCGCTGCCATTCGTCGGTCAGATCCTGAGCAGTATGCGGGGCATGCCGCAAGGCCGTCTGCTCGGCCTTGATGTCGCCATTCTCGACCGCCCTGATCTCTGCCCGGATGGCAATCATGGCGTCGCAGAAACGATCCAGTTCTTCCTTGGATTCGCTTTCGGTCGGTTCGATCATCAGGGTGCCGGCCACCGGGAACGACATGGTCGGCGCGTGGAAACCATAATCGATCAGGCGCTTGGCGACATCCTCCACTGTAATGCCAGTCTTGTCCTTGAGCGGCCGCAGATCGATGATGCCTTCATGCGCCACCAGGCCGTCGCTGCCGCTGTACAGGATCGGATAATGCGGCGCCAGCCGATGCATGATGTAGTTGGCGTTGAGGATCGCCATCTCGCTGGCCTGGCGCAAGCCTTGCGCCCCCATCAGCGTGATGTAAGCCCAGGTGATAGGCAGGATGCTGGCGCTGCCCCAAGGTGCTGCCGAGACCGGTGCGATACCGTTTTCCAGCATCCGGTGACCGGGCAGGAAAGGCGCCAGATGGGCTTTGACGCCGATCGGGCCGACACCGGGTCCGCCGCCGCCGTGTGGAATGCAGAAGGTTTTGTGCAGGTTCAGATGCGAGACGTCGCCGCCGAATTTACCCGGCGCGCACAAGCCGACCATGGCGTTCATGTTGGCGCCGTCGATATACACCTGGCCGCCATGCGCGTGGACGATTTCGCAGATCTCGCCGATGGCTTGTTCAAACACGCCGTGGGTCGAAGGATAGGTAATCATCAGGGCCGCCAGATCGTTGGCGTGCTGATCGGCCTTGGCGCGCAGATCGGCGACATTGACGTTGCCTTGCTCGTCGCATTGCACCACCACCACTTGCATGCCAGCCATGTGCGCAGTGGCTGGATTGGTGCCGTGGGCAGAGCTCGGGATCAGGCAGATGTTGCGCTCGCCCTGGCCGCGGCTTTGGTGATAGGCGCGGATCGCCAGCAAGCCGGCATATTCGCCTTGCGAGCCGGCGTTAGGCTGCAGCGAAACCGCATCGTAACCGGTGCAGACACACAGCATTTGCTCCAGATCGGCCACCAGCTGCTGATAACCCTGGGCCTGATTGAGCGGCGCAAACGGATGCAGCGCGCCGAATTCCGGCCAGGTCACCGGGATCATTTCGGTGGTGGCGTTGAGCTTCATGGTGCAGGAACCGAGCGGTATCATGCTGCGGTCCAGCGCCAGGTCTTTGTCCGCCAGTGCGCGCAGATAACGCAGCATCTGGGTTTCCGAATGATGGCTGTTGAACACCGGGTGCGTCAGGAAAGCGCTGCTGCGCGCCAGCGTCGGCGGGATCCGTTCGGCGACAGTGTCTTCCAACGCTGCGAACGAAGGCAACGGCTTGCCAACGGAGAAAATCTGCCACAGTGCTTCCACATCGGCACGGGTGCTGGTTTCGTCCAGCGCAACGCCAACGCTGCCATCGTCGATCAAGCGCAAGTTGACCGACTGGCTGCGCGCCGCCGCATGGATATCCTGGGTGTGGCCGCCGGTATGTACGGTGATGGTGTCGAAGAAGCTGGCAGTCGGCACCGCATGGTGCAACTGATGCAAGCCCTCGGCCAGGATCGCCGTCAGACGGTGCACCCGTTGCGCGATTGTTTTCAGCCCGCTTGGGCCGTGATAGACCGCATACATGCTGGCGATATTGGCCAGCAATACCTGCGCGGTGCAGACGTTGCTGGTGGCCTTCTCGCGGCGGATGTGCTGTTCGCGAGTTTGCATCGCCAGCCGGTAAGCGGGTTCGCCGCGGCTATCGATGGAAACTCCGACCAGGCGTCCCGGCATCACGCGCTTGTCTGCGTCCAGGGTAGCGAAATACGCCGCGTGCGGACCGCCGTAACCGAGCGGCACGCCGAAACGCTGGGCGCTGCCGATCACCACATCGGCGCCGAATTCGCCTGGCGGCGTCAGCAGCGTCAATGCCAGCAGATCGGCGGCAACCACTACCAGCGCTTGCTTGCTGTGCGCCAGCTGTGCGGTGTCGGCATAGTGGTTGATGTCGCCGTTGACGGTCGGGTATTGCAGCAGCACGCCGAAACAGTCCAGCCGCTCCAGATCCTTGCGGTGATCGCCGACCACCACCTCGACCCCGATCGGCGCGGCGCGGGTGCGCAGCACGTCGATGGTTTGCGGGAAACAGTCTTGCGAAACGAAGAAGATATTGCTCTTGCTTTTCGACAGGCGCTGGCAAAAGGTCATGGCTTCGGCTGCTGCGGTGGCTTCATCCAGCAAGGAAGCGTTGGCGATCTCCATGCCGGTCAGATCGGTCACCATGGTTTGGAAATTCAGCAGCGCTTCCAGCCGTCCTTGCGAAATTTCCGGCTGATATGGCGTATAGGCGGTATACCAGGCTGGGTTTTCCAGCAGATTGCGCAGGATCACGGTCGGCGTATGGCAGTTGTAATAACCCATGCCTATATGTGATTTGAACAGCTGATTCTTGCCGGCGATCTGGCGCAGCGCCGCCAGCGTTTCCGCTTCGCTGCGCGGCGAACCGAGTTGCAGCGGCTGCCGCTGCAAAATGGCGGCCGGCACTACTTTCTGTATCAATGCCTCGATCGAATCGAAACCGAGCATTGTCAGCATGGCCTTTTGTTGGGTGTGATCCGGACCGATGTGGCGTTCAATGAAATCGGCATGTTGTACCAGATCTTCAAGAGCAGGCCGTGATTGTGTCATGGGTGCATCCTTCATTTAATGAACAGTGAAACTGTGCTTGTGCATAATTGCGCTTAAGCCAGGCCTTTGATCATGGCGTCATAAGCTGCTTTGTCCATCAGACTGTTCAACTCGGCCGTATCGTCTATTTTCATCTTGAAGAACCAGCCGGCGCCCAGCGGATCTTCGTTCACCTTGCCGGGTTCATCCGCCAGCGTCTCGTTGATTTCGACCACTGTGCCGGCAACCGGCATATTGATTTCACTTGCAGCCTTGACCGATTCGATCACCGCGGCTTCTTCACCCTTGGCGATAGCGGCGCCGACTTCAGGCAATTGCACAAAAACCAGGTCGCCCAGATGATCTTGCGCGTAAGCGGTAATACCGACCGTGACTAGACCGTCGTCCTCGATACGCAACCACTCATGCTCAACCGTGTATTTTTCCTGACCCATGCCCATCTCCTTTATAAAAAAACATGACATTCAATACTTATCCGAATTTTACGACCGAAACGCCATGCATGATACTGCAAGTGTTGAGCTCGGGATCAATCATGGAAGCGGCCGTGGCGGCCGGCGCCGCGGGTGAACCTGGCGGCGCCAGCCTCGCCTTCGGCAAACACGATCGGCGCCCCTTGCGCACCTTCACGGCGCAGCGCTTCGGCTAGCGATAAATCCCACTGTTCGTAAGCAGAACGGCGATCGGTCAGCATGCATTGCTGCGGGAATCCGGCAATCTCCCGCGCCAGGTCCTGCGCCAAAGCTAGTGCGCCGCCGGGCTGCGTGACGCGATTGATCAAGCCCATGTTCAAGGCCTCGGCCGCCGTTACCGGCCGTCCAGTCAAGATCAGATCCAGTGCGCGGCCCATACCTATCAAACGCGGCAAACGTACCGTACCGCCGTCTATCAAGGGCACGCCCCAGCGCCGGCAAAACACGCCAAATACCGCGTCTTCGTCGGCCACCCGCAGATCGGCCAGCAAAGCTAGCTCCAGTCCGCCGGCAACCGCACAGCCGTTGATCGCGGCGATCAACGGTTTCGACAGTTGCATACGGCTCGGCCCCATCGGACCGCTGCCGCTGCCGTCAGCGGTCAGCTGGTTGCGCAAGCCGGGATCGCCGATCGCGCTCATATCGGCGCCGGCGCAGAAATGACCGCCGGCGCCGGTCAGCACCGCCACCTTCAGCGCAGCATCGCCTTCGAAGCGTTCAAACGCCAGACGCAATTGCTCGGCCATAGGACGATCGACGGCGTTACGTTTCTCCGGCCGCATCATGGTGATGGTGCAGATGGCGCCGTCGGTGTCGAACGAAATGGTGTGCATAATGATCCTTGTTGCCTGCCACAACTCCTCAGACTGTCTCAATTGTCCGCATCTCGCGCGCCGCCACCGACAGCATCGCCAGATCGACATTGCCGCCCATCTGAAAATCGGTCAGCAGGCGGCGATAGCGTTCCAGCGGCGTGCGGCTGGCTGCCTGCCAGACCTCGATCATTTCCTGCGACTGTTCCAACGCCGGCGACGACTGAATCACCTTGGCCGTCAAGGCACGCTGCAAGCCGGTCAGATCGCTCTGCAAGGCGGTGCGCGCCAAAACCTGCCAATGCGAATCGACCGGCAGCGCGCCGGCCCGTTCACGCATCCAGCCGAAGTTCAAATTGACGTCCAGCGCGAAATAGACCGCCGCCACCAGTTCCAGGCTGCGCCCGGTGGACGCCGCCACTTCGGCGATATCCAGCACCGCGCCGATCAGTTCGGCGCTGGCGACCCGGCGCGCCAGTTGCTCGGAGACGCCGGCTTGTATCAGCGCATCGCGTTTTGCCTTGAGCGCCTCGGCGTCGCTGGCCGCCAGCAGCGAGACCAATTGCGGCCCCAACTGATCGGCAGCCTGGCGGAAACGCGCCACCGTGGCTTCGATCGAGGCTTCTTGCACATGCCGATGCAGGAACCAGAAACTGGCGTGCTCGATCAGGCCGCCGACATCGACAAACATTTGCGCCTGCAAGGCGTCCGGCACCAGGTTGTCGAGGGCGTCGATGTCTTGCCAGATTTCCTCGAAGCCGAATACTTCGCGTGCGATAACGGTAGCGCGCAGCACATCGGTCGGGCTGGCGCCGCTGTCGTCGGCCAGTTGATGGACAAAGGTGGCGCCGACCCGGTTGGTCAGCGTGTTCACCAGATAGGTCGAGATAATCTCGCGCGCCAGCGGATGTCGGCGCATGGCGTCGGGAAACCGCTCACGCAGCGGCTGCGGAAAATATGCCGCCAGCGAGCTGGCGATAAACGGGTCCGCCGGCAAGGCCGAGGCCAGCAACTCCTCATACAGCCACATCTTGTTGTACGCCATCAGCACCGCCCGTTCCGGCGCCGTCAGTCCCTGCTTGGCGGTCTTGCGTTCCGCGCATTCTTCTTCCGACGGCAGGAACTCGACCGCCCGGTCAAGCCGGCCGGCGCGTTCCAGGAAGCGGATCAAACGTGCTTCCGGTTCCAGCAGGCTGGCGGCGCGGCGCCCCGCCACCGACAGCGCCTGGGTCTGGTAGTAGTTATCGGTCAGCACTTGCAGGCCGACCTCTTCGGTCATTTCTGCCAGCAGCTTGTTGCGCTGCTTCTCGGTCATTTCGCCTTCGCTGACGATCAGGCCGAGCATGATCTTGATATTCACTTCATGGTCGGAGCAATCGACGCCGGCCGAATTATCGATAGCATCGGTGCAGATGCGGCCGCCTTTTTGCGCAAACTCGATACGGCCGAACTGGGTACAACCGAGGTTGCCGCCTTCGGCCACCACCTTGCAGTTGAGTTCGGCGCCGTTGACGCGGATCGCATCGTTGCTGCGGTCACCGACCTGGGCGTGGCTTTCGCGGCCGGCCTTGATGTAGGTGCCGATGCCGCCGTTGTACAGCAGATCGACCGGCGCCAGCAGGATCGCGCGTATCAATTCGGTCGGCGCCAGCTCGCTGGCGGTTACGCCTAGCGCCGCTTGCACTTGCGGCGTCAGCGCAATCGTCTTGAGACTGCGCGCATAGATTCCGCCGCCATCCGAGATCAGGTGGCTGTTGTAATCGGCCCAGCTAGAGCGCGGCAAGGCAAACAAACGCTCGCGTTCAGCGAAGCTGGCCGCCGGGTCCGGATTCGGATCGAGGAAAATATGACGGTGGTCAAAGCCTGCCACCAGCTTGATATGGCGCGACAACAGCATGCCGTTGCCGAACACATCGCCCGACATGTCGCCGATGCCGACTACCGTAAAATCCTGTTCCTGGGTATTCACCCCGGTTTCGCGGAAATGGCGTTTCACGGCTTCCCATGCGCCGCGTGCGGTAATGCCCATTTTTTTATGGTCATAGCCGACCGAGCCGCCGGAGGCGAAGGCGTCGCCCAGCCAGAAACCGTATTCGGCAGAAATCGCATTGGCGTAATCGGAGAAACTGGCAGTGCCTTTGTCGGCCGCCACCACCAGGTAAGGATCGTCGGCGTCGTAGCGCACCACGTCCGGCGGCGGCACCACTTTACCGTCGACCAGGTTATCGGTCAGGTCGAGCAGGCCGCGCAGGAAATTCTGGTAGCAGGCGACTCCTTCGCGCAGATAGGCGTCGCGCTCGGCGGCCAGCGGTGCGCTCTTAAGGACGAATCCGCCCTTGGAGCCAACCGGGACGATCACCGCATTCTTGACCATTTGCGCCTTCACCAGCCCCAGCACCTCGGTGCGGAAATCCTCGCGCCGGTCAGACCAGCGCAAACCGCCGCGCGCCACTTTACCGCCACGCAGATGCACGCCTTCGAAACGCGGCGAATAGACCCAGATCTCGAACATCGGCTTGGGTGTCGGCAGCCCTGGCACTTTGGCCGGATCGAACTTGAAAGACAGATAGGATTTGGGCTGGCCGTCGGCGCCGCGCTGGAAATAATTGGTGCGCAAGGTGGCGCCGATCACGCCCAGGAACTGGCGCAGGATCCGGTCTTCGTCGAGATTCGGCACCTGGTCCATCGCTTCTTCGGTCTGCTGCAGCAAGGTCTTGGCTTTTGCTTCTGCACCGGCGTCCTGCGCCAGGGCTGGATCAAATCTAACCAGGAACAGTTCCACCAGCTTGCGCGCAATCTCCGGGTTGGCGGTCAAGGCTTGTTCGATATAGGCGTTGCTGAAAGTCGATCCGACTTGCCGCAGATAACGCGCATAAGCGCGCAGGATGCTGACTTCGCGCCAGTTGAGACGCGCCCCCAGCACCAGCCGGTTGAGATCGTCATTGTCCGCTTCGCCGCTCCAGACGCGACCGAAAGCCTCTTCGAATATGCCCTTGATACGATCGATCTCGACTTCGCTATCGTCCGCGGTTTGCATGCCGAAATCGTGTATCCAGGCCGGTTCGCTATCTTGCAGCTCAATCCGGTAAGGACGTTCCTCGTTCACCTTGACGCCCATATGCTCCAGCATCGGCAGGCTTTGCGACAAAGCCATCGGCTTGCCGGCACGGTAGATCTTCAGGCGCAAGGCGGCTGGCGCCGCTTCGATCGGGCGGTACAGACTCATGGCCAGGCCGATATTTTTCTGCGCGGTTTCCAGCAAGGCGATGTCATGCACCGCAGTGCGTGCCGCATAGTCTTCGCGGAAACCGGCCGGGAACGATGTTGCATAACGGCGCAGCAGCCGCGTGCCCTGCTCTTCGCCACGCTGTTCCAGCAAGGCTTCGGTCAGATCGTCTTGCCAGCGCCGGGTGGCTTGCACGATGCGCGCTTCCAGTTGCTCGACGTTGATCTCGGCGACGCTGCCCGGCGCGGTGCCGGGTTCGGTGCGTACTGTGAACTGGATACGCGCCAGCATCGATTCCGACAGCAAGGGTGTGAACTCGATGCCGGTGCCGTTGAAGGCTTCCAGCAGCAAGCTCTGGATACGCTCGCGCAGTTCGGTGTTGAAACGGTCGCGCGGCACGAACACCAGGCAGGAAACATAACGGCCGAAGGCGTCGCGGCGGACAAACAAACGAGTCCGCTGGTGTTCTTCCAGGCGCAGGATACCGCTGGCGGTGTCGAACAATTCATCTTCATCGAGCTGGAACAGTTCGTCACGCGGGTACTGCTCCAGGATGGTGGTCAGGGTCTTGGCCAGATGGCCTCTCGGAACAAAGCCGGCGCGCTCTAGCACCTTCGCCACTTTGCGTCGCACCAGCGGGATCTCGCTGGTGGGCACCATGTAGGCGGTCGAGGTGTACAAGCCGACGATGCGGCGTTCGCCGACCACCTTGCCGTCGGCGCCGTAGCGCTTGACGCCAACATAATCGAGATAGCCGGCTCGGTGCACCGTTGCACGTGAATTCGCCTTGGTAATGAAAATCGGCGAACGGGAGTCTATGATGCCTTGCGCGCTGACCGGCAATTTGGTCATGTCAGCGCTATCGGCCGCCCGCAGGGAATCGCGCAATACCCCGAGGCCGGAACCGGCCACGCCTTGCAGATAATTTTCACCGTCTTGTACCAGCAGCTCGTAATCGCGATAGCCGAGAAACGTAAAATGATCGTCCACCATCCATTCGAGGAAGGCGCGCGCCTCGGCAATTTCACTATGCAGCGCGGCGTCGCTATGGTCTTGTTGCTTGAGGTCGTCGATCGCAGCTTTGGCCGCCGTCATCATCTGGCGCCAGTCTTCCACCGCAGCCCGGACATCGCCCAGCACCTTGAGTACGCCAGCCAGGATTTCCTCTATCCTGGCGGCCTCGGTGCAGCGGTCGACTTCTATATGTATATGCGATTCCAGCTTAGGTTCCAGCCCTGCCGGGCCGCCGCTATCCTGGCCGCTGCTCTCGCTGGCGCGCCGGATCTGCACTATCTGTCCGCCGGCATCGCGCCAAACGCGGAATATCGGATGAATCACCGCATGCAAGGTCAAGCCAAGGCGGTTGATCTCGGTGGTGACCGAATCGACCAGGAACGGCATATCGTCGTTGACGATCTCGATCACGCTATGGGCCGATTGCCAGCCATGCTCTTCGACTTGCGGATTGTAGATGCGGACGCGCGGCGTGCCGCTCACAAAATGCCGCGCAAACTGCCAATGGGCGACGGCGGCGCCATACAAATCGGCGATATCGCGGCTCAGTATCTGCTCTTCCCCCACCTGCGAGTAATACTCGACCAGGAATGCTTGCATCGGTGCAAACACTTCCGGCGGCAAGCGATCGCGAGCGAATTCGACCATCTCTGCCAGCTTTTGCTGTTTTCTTTCTATGGCGGCTGTATGCATGATTTTCTTTCGAATGGTTAATTTCGAACTACGGTCAAGTTAGTAGATTCTACCCATGACACGCCGACACCACACGCATTTTAAAAATACAATATCAAGCCCTGAATTCATGACAGGCACATGACACGGCGCCCTGTGTTATTTTCTGTCGCTGGCCGTGGACGCCGTCTTTGACGGTGGATTGCAAGTTCGCGTATTTGGCAGCAAGTAGTAGCAACCCGTAGCAACCCGCAGCAATCCCCAGAAAAAAGGAAACGTGATGGCGCAACGATTTCATAACCCCGTAGCTATTCATTACGGTCCGGCGAGCCTGCAGGAACTGCCTAAGTTGCTTGGCGACGCGAAAGTGGTTTTGGTCACCTTCCCCGAAGCACGCTCGCTCGGCCTGTTATCAAAAATGCAGCAGATGCTAGGCCAGCGGCTGGCTTATGTCATCGACAATGTCCAGCCCAATCCCGACGTCTCAGGATTAAGTTCGATGTATGAACATTTCTGGCAACAGGAACATGCATGCGACACTCTGGTGGCGCTGGGCGGCGGCAGCGTCATCGATACCGCCAAGGCTCTGATGGTCGGCACCGCCAGCGGCAGTTTCCAGGAACTGCTGGCGCTGTTGTCCGCCGGCCAGCCCTTCATCCCGGCCAAGAGCAAGACCCTGATCGCGATCCCTACCACTGCAGGAACCGGCAGCGAAGTCACGCCGTGGGCTACTATCTGGGACGCCGGCCAACAGAAGAAATATTCCTTGCATCTGGATTGCACCTGGCCCAAGACGGCGATCATCGATCCCGACCTGATGCTGAGCGTGCCTCGGGCGGTTACCATTTCCACCGGCCTGGACGCTTTGTCGCACGCGCTGGAGTCGATCTGGAACGTCAACGCCAATCCGATTTCGGACACCTACGCGATATCGGCCATCGAAGATATCCTGGCTTGCCTGCCGGCGCTAGCGGCAGACCTGGAAAACCGTAGTTTGCGCTCGACCATGGCGCTGGCGGCGCTCAAGGCCGGCCTGGCGTTTTCCAATACCAAGACCGCGCTGGCGCATTCCATTTCCTACGAGATGACCTTGCGTCATGGCCTACCGCATGGCATCGCCTGTTCGTTCACTCTGCCTATGGTGCTGCGTTTGGCATGGGGTGCGGATCAGGAGCGGGATGCTGTACTGCAGCGCGTGTTTGGCGCCTCGCCGGAAGCGGCGGAACAGTGCCTGCGGCACTTCCTGCACCAGCTCGGCGTTGGCAGCAATTTCTCCGACTACGGCGTGACAGCTGAAGAGGCGCAGCAGATGATGCACCGCGCCACGCAAGGTGCGCGCGGGAAAAATTTTATCGGCAAAAGCGATACGCTTGCCTATCCGTGAAGCCGCCTGCTCTCATTAAAACCTAAGCTTTTTGCAAAGCTGGTGGCCTGGCCGCAATGGCTAGGCCGAGGAAATCCCACCCGTTCGAATTGCAACGAGCTCCCTGCCCCCATCGCTACCTGAAACCGCCTTTCCAATCGCGCGCTTACCCACAGCTGTCATCTGCAACAACTCACCACTGCTGCTCCGTCTTCGTCCTCAGGTCAGAGGAATCTTTAAAAAAATATCAAAATAACAAATTATCACTAAATTTCTGCAAACATTTTAATTAAAATGTTTACGTTGAATAAACTGATTTCAATGATTAAAATGATTCATGAGGGCAATTTGTTGCATGACGACAATTGCAAAAATCACTTTGAATGATTGCTGATTCAAAGTTTGAAAGGCGGGCGTAAGCCTTCATCCGCTTTTTGACAGTCCAATGGATAGACACTCATGTCACGCTCAACACACTTGACTTTTCTCCAGTATGTTTTGGGACAGGAGCTCCCAAGGCGGATCGCAGATATGGCGATTCTGGCTATCGCGGCCGAGACCGTTGCCTATCTCCATTTCCACATGGCCCTATCGCAAGCGGCGCCGGTCCACACGGTGCTGCTATATTTTTGCTGTGCACTGGCGTTTTTACTGTTTGCCCAGCTCAATCTCTACACAGCCTGGCCCGAACTGCCCGCTGCGGCCATGTTCATGCGGCTTGCCGTATCCTGGGCGCTGGTGCTGATCCTGGGAATTTTACTCAGCCGCATGGTACACGGCATCGGCAAGCTCTCGCACCATTGGCTGCTTTACTGGTACATGACAAGCATGCTGCTGCTGTTGCTGTACCGTGCCTTCTCCTACGTCACTCTAGTGAGGTTGCGCAAACTCCACCTCGGCAGCAAGCGGGTGGTGATCGTCGGCTATGGCCAGGCCGGGCAGGAAATCCATCGCCGCGCCTTGCGCCAGCCGTGGATAGGCTATGACGTCAAGGCCATAGTGGCCAATGCCGACGAAGCCGGCATTCTGCGTGACGCCGATATCACGCGGATCGAACAGCTCAATCAGATCCCTGACTATGTACTCGCCAATCAGATCGATGAAATCTGGATCACGCTGCCGATGACCGCAGCCGCTCAGCTAAGGCCCTTGCAAATCTACCTGCGCAACTCGCTGGTAGATATCCGCTGGGTGCCTGATACCAAGGCGATCCAGATGATCAGCAGCAGGATGAGCAATTTCCTCGGCACCCCAACCTTCGATCTGAATCGTCCTGCCAGCAGCGGCGCCAGCGGCATTGCCAAGCACTTTCTGGACAAATTATTCGCGCTGGCGGCGCTGATGGCATTGAGTCCGCTGTTCCTGCTGCTGGCGGCGTGCATCAAGATGTCTTCGCCCGGACCGGTATTTTTCAAACAGGTCCGGCTAGGATTAAACGGCAGGAAATTCATGATTTACAAGTTCCGCTCCATGCAACTGCATCAGGAACACGGCAAGGTCACGCAAGCCACCCAGGACGATCCGCGTGTCACAAGAATAGGAAAATTCATGCGCCACTTTAGCTTGGATGAGCTGCCGCAATTCATCAATGTCTTGCTGGGCGACATGTCAGTGATTGGACCAAGGCCGCATGCGCTGCAACATAATCAGATGTATGAAGAACTTCTGGATTTGTATATGGTGCGCCATCGGGTCAAGCCCGGCATCACTGGCTGGGCGCAAATCCACGGCTATCGCGGCGAAACCGACACACTTGAAAAAATGGAAAAGCGGGTTCAGTTCGATATGCACTACATACAGAACTGGTCTTTCCTGATGGATTTCCGGATCCTGGTCTGGACTGCCTTCAAAGGCTGGACCGGCAAGACTGCTTATTGAGATGAACCGAGCATGGAGCCGAGACTCCCAATACAGGGAGCCTGGCAGGCGGCGCATCCACTGCCCTTCCTTCTGTCGATCTCCGGCTAGAAATAGAGCGTTACCGCGACTGGCACCGAACCGGCACTCACCTCGATGGTTTCGCCGTTTCCCGGACAAGGCGTATCGCTCTGCTGCGGGTGAAACTGACTGATGACGCAGCGTTTGGCGCCATTCCTTTGGATGCTGAACGGCCTGCCTTTACGCGATGCAGAAGTCCATAACATGTAGACGGTCCGCCTTTCCTTGACGCCAGCCTGGCTAGTCAAGGTCAGCTGATACGCCGATCCGTCCTTGTTGCTGGCAACTAGCTGAGTATGTTCCAGCTTGCTCAGTAAATAGCTGAGCGCCAGCAGCGCTTGCTTCGGTCTGTCGTCGTTATCGACAAGGCCGTAGTTGTGCTCGATCGCCGTCGGATCGGTTCCTGAATCTTTCCACTCGTAGATATTCAATAGCGGGATATTGGCGAATGCCGCCGACAAATACTCTCTCAGAATAAGTTCCGCCTGCACGTCCTGATCGCGGGTGGCGGTAAAGCTTGAATACCCCCATTCCGATGCAATCATCGGCAATTCGGCGCGTCCGTGTTGTTGCATCAGGCTGCGCGTCTGCTGCGCATCGTCGATGACCGTCTCGGGAATGTTTCGATAAGGATGTACAGAAACGCCGTCGAGACAGTTCTCCAGCGACGCCGCTAGCAGCTGGTTGCCGATGGAATCAGGAGTCAGATTCGGCATTTTGCTGAAACCGAAGCCAAATAGCTTTTTTCGCGATAAGCCCTGCTGTTGCCCGTCACCCTTCAGAGCTGCGCAAATTGTCTGTATCGATGGCAGCAATCCGGATTGCAACAGCCCCGGCCTCAAGAAAGTAGGATCGTCCGGCTCATTCCATAATTCCCATAAAATATCTGGATCTGCATATTGCCGCAGGGTGTCCAGCGCAAAGGCGGCAAATTTATCTGCGGATTCACGCGGAGTCCTGACCATGCGCGATTCCAGTTTTTGTCCGCCCCAGACATCGACCCCGCCAAACAACGTGACGATGGGTTTAAGTTGCGCGTTATGGATCTGGGTCAGAAGCGCCGAATAATCCGGCATGCTTTTCGTGACCGCCGCAATAGGCGGGCGTATACCAAATCGCAGGTACTCGAAGCCCGCCTTCTTGATCCTTTTCAAATCATCATTCGACAACGCGGAAGGTTTGACCTGGACGCCGATGGCGACCGGATAAATGGAGTGAATGCCGTATTTTTCCCAGCCGCTGGCAGGTGCGGCCAGCAATAGACTACAGAGAAAAACAGGGGAAACATAAGCCATACGCGATTTCATCGTTTGTCTTTCTGCATAAGAAAATGTTGTCGCCACGTTGGCTGGTTAATTAATTGTCGCAGATGGGAAAATAATTTCTGATAACCCGCAATGAACTGCACCGGCGAAAAGCGTTCCACATAGGCAGCACGCGCCGCCAATGCATAGCGCTTGAGGGTATCGTGGTTGAGATTTTCCAGTTTCTCCGCCAGGTCGCTGGCGGTGCAATTGAATATAAGGCCGTTCACCGCGTGCTCGACGATATCGGGCAACGCCCCGCGATTGCTGGCAATCACCGGCACATAGCTGCGAAAAGCTTCCAATGCCGCCAAGCCGAATCCCTCTGTGCGTGACGGCATTACCAGCACGTTGGCGCGGTCGTAATACGTATCGATATGAGCTTGGTCGATCCAGCCGTAATAACGTACATTCCAGGCATCCAGTTTTTCAAGCGCCAGATTGGCCAGCACCGGAGCACCGACTATGTGGTACACATATTCCGGTCTGGTTTTTTGCAAAATGCGAATTGCCTCCAACAGGATGTCGTAGCCCTTTTCCCGGTCCAGACGGCCGACAAACAAGATATGTAAATGGCCGTCGTCCCGGCTTTGCGGACGCGGCGCATCCTTGCGATCCAGCACGCTGCTTTGGATCAAAGTACAGTTGCGGGAAAAGCCGGATCTGCGGTTTTTATCATATTCATAACGCGAAATCTCTACCACCGAGTCTGGAACGTAGGACATACCCGTTTCGACCAGCCGGGTAAGCAGCGTCACCAGTTTGCTGCGGTCACGGAAGCTGGCCCAGCCGTGTGCGCAATACATCGTTTTTGTCTTGCGTCCAAGCCACGGCCTGGCCAGGCACAGCGCTACCCCGGCGAAAGTGCTGTGCGCGAAGACAATATCGGGGGACTGCAAGCGTACTTGATGAACGATAGCTAGCGCGAGTTTGAGAGTCCCAAAGCCTGCACGCGAATAAGCATGAAAATGCTTGCGGCCGGCATTCAGCTGATCGGCTTGCGCGGCAGGAATCAAATACGAGAAATGGCAATTGAAATCAGCGCTCAGGCGCTCCAGCGTATCGAGATAAGTGGCGATTCCCCCTTTGATGGTCTCTGCTACGTTCAACACATTGAGCGGACGATTTTTATGCTGATTGTTATCCATTCATGCCTCCCGTGAAAAATAAACCGGCCTGGCAGCCGGAAATCTGCGCGCAAGCTCCTCCTGCGCAGGCTGTAGATAGTCAATGCCGAACACGCAGAAGGCATAGGCTGTCAAATGGCGAAAAAAAGATCCGAGATCCGGTTCAAAGAAAGTCTGAACGGCAAAATTGGCTAGCAGCAGCAAGAACAATGGATGTTGGTAGTTGCGCCGCCTGAAAAGAACGAAGGTCAGATACCACAAGGTAAAGGACAGGATCAGCTCTTGCGCACGCAGTGAAAAGACCGGCGCGAAATAAAAGCGTATCGTCGCAAAACCGACATTCGGCAGAGCCGTCAGTACGCCGTTGGGCGTCAGGATATTCGTGAAGACGGTCTTGGCGTCCGCCATCCCTTCCCTGTTTTCATTGACGATATCGCGCGCCTGCTGCAACTGATTCCAGAAGTCACCCGGCAGCGCCAGGCACGCAGCGAGGATGCCGAGCACAATTACCGCGCGCAGTTTGCCATGGCTGCTGGCCACCATATGCAGCGCCAGCAGGATGCCGGCAATCAGCACGTAGTAGATGCGGAACTGCCATGCGTACAGCAAATAAATGGCTACCGTCAATCCGATTTTGCTATGGTTCGACAGGCGCCAGCTGCAGATAAGGCACACCGCCAGATTCAGGAGAATGACGACGACTTCTTTGGACAGCTTGAGGTTGAACAATGCGAACGACGCCATCAGGACGCAGGCAAACACAAGATCGACAAAACGGAAAGAGCGTTTGCTGACAAAGATCATCACCAGCCCGGTGGCGCTCACCAATAACAGTTGCGACCCGGCCTGGCCGAGAAAAGAGAAAATCACGGCCATGCTGACAAAGGAGTTTTGCTCTGCCAGATGAAGATCCGTATATTGGATCAAATCGAGAATCGTTCTTTCATCGGTAAAAAAATAGGCGGGAAGAAAAACTCGCTGATATAAATAGACCAACGCACCCAGCAACAGCATCAGCGCGCCGCTGATCAGCCTGATTTCGGCCGCAATGCGCTTGTCGAAAAGTTTTTTCATCGTCGTTGTTATGCCGTCGCCGTGGCCGCAGCGCTTGCGTCTGCCGGCAAGACCACCGCAGAAGAAGGACTGGATGCGTTGAGCAAGGCAGCAATTTCCGATGTAAGTTGCTGCGTCAATTCCGGTTTTTTTGTTGTAGCCCGGCTGCGGCGCGCATGATCAAGCAAGCTGAGCGTGCGCCGGACATCCGGTATCGGCGCCGGAATGAAAAAGCGGTCGCGGCCGGTCTGCTTGAAAAAAGACTTGATCTTGCTGTCCCAGCTCAAGCCGATGCTGGGAATGTCGAGCGCGTAGGCGACGATATTGGCATGCAGCCTGTGAGCGACGATGCAATCGCAATTGGCGATGTTGGCGACCAATTGCGCCGGCAGGTCGGGCCGCGGCAGGCTAAGCACTGTATTGGGATCAAGATCGGTTGCCAGCGTTTCTTTAAATGTCTCGTCGTCCCCGGAACCGTTGGTAAACAGCAGAACCCGATACCCCATCTCAACCGCTTGCCGCGCCAGCTGCTGGAAATACAGGCCGATCCGCTGCGCATAATCCGCCCCCTCCGAACCAAGCTGATTCAGCTCCAACGGGCTTGAAATGCAGATTCCCAAAACTTCCCCTGGAGTGCGTACCGGCAAAGATCTTGCATAGGTTTGCTTTGAATAGATGCCAGGATCCGGTGTGACTCGCACTACCAGTTTAGCGGCCAGGATCTGTTGCAGATTGTGAGCGGAAGCGCTGTCACGCGTGCTGATCTGCACGGGCGCCAGATTGGCCAGCGTCCGGCGCAGCAATCCTGTGCCGGCGCCGGACATGGTGGTGGCAACGCCAACCCCCAGAATCGCAACCTTGCCGGATTTTCCAGCGGCCTTGATGGTTTTCGATAGCAGGAACAACTTGATCGGAAAATTCAGATTCACGTCCAGGAACAGCTGCCCGCCGCCGATCACAATCAGGTCCGCATCGGCCAGTTGCCCCAGCCACTTGCGACGCCAGCGCAAAAAATATTGTATGCTGAAGTAAGCGCAAACCAGATAGGGACGCGACCACTTCGGCACCTTGCTGATCAAGGTTTTCCTGGAGACACCGGGCGCCTCATAATCGTCCCGGCCGGCGATATCGAGCGCGCTGACCTGCGCATTCGGCATATGTTCCAGCATTAGCTGCCGGATGTTTTCATAAATAATTCCATCGCCCAGGTTTGGGCTAAAAGGAACAGCAGCAATCACTATTTTCATAAAACACTCACCGTTAAGCTTTTGCGAATCTGGTAAAACATGATCACGGAGGCCAGGCAAAGGCCGAAGATGGTGGGAATGAAGAAGGTGCTGACGGATGCCGCCGGACGGGCAAGGAATACCAGAATGAAACAAAGGAATCCGCCGGTTACGGCCCAGCTCGCGCAGTGCGTCAATCTGAGCGCCTTCAATACGGTGCGCGTGCCCTGAATCGCAGCCAGAATCACCGGCAGCAAAATATAGTCGTGCATGTTCAGGCCGCTGTATTTGGCGCCGAACAGCAATCCGACCAGGAACTGCCCCCAGATCCATAAGACCAGGCTGTACAACAGGCTGGAGGCCAGGGTGGCCGCGATCAGAATGCGCGCCATCGATGAAAATTCTGCCGCCTTTTCATCGAACATCCGCGCCAGCCTCGGCAGGCCGAAATTCGAGATCGCAATGTTCAAATACTGTGCCGGCAGCACCAGCATCAATACCACCCGGAAATTGGCCGCCAACTCCGCCTGCTGCCGCGACATGTAGTAGATCACCAGGCCATTGGTCATCACCCAGATCAGGATCTGGCTGAGGGAATTATTGAGGCCAAAACTCAGCCAGGCATTGTTTGCAATCGGCGTCTCATTTGGCTGACGACTCTTTTCTTTAGCCAGGCCAGCGATAAGTGCGCTCGCCAGCAGCATTGGCAGACCCAGCGCGGCGAGCAGCTCGCTCAACTCATAGGGACTGTTCTTCGGAATCAGCGCAATTGCCGCCGATACGCCGGCCAGTTGCGCCAGCGCAGGAATCACCGATTTAAGGCTTTTATTTTCCAGAATGGCAATCGAGCGGACCGTCCAGTACGCCACAAAACCCATGAGCGAAAGAACCAAGGCGTAACCGAAATACGGCGGTGTATCGAGAATTCGCCATACCAGATAAAGCAGCACCGGCACACTGACCAGCGCCAGCGGCACATGCAATTTCACCAGCAACTTGCGGTCGATCGCATAGTCCGCCTTGGCAAACACCAGCAATGGCTCCATGACCGTGCAGCCATGCACGATATTCAACAGGATCACAGCCGAGTAGATGACAGAAAACGTGGCAAAATCCTCCACGCTCAGATAGCGCGCCAGCAAAGCCTGTGTAGAAAAAAAAGAAAAAGTGAAAACGGCTTGCTCAAATACGATGTGCAATAGCGCTTTGGTTTTTTTCATGGCGAGGGCAAGCTCAAGAGATGAGGTCTTGCGGTTTATAGGAGTAAGCGGCGTACCGATACCGCCCTGACCTGGCGCCATAGCCATACCTGCGCGTGTCGTGCCTGATGCCGTTGAATATCGCTCCCTTGGCCCGTATCCCGTTCTGCGCCAGGCGCTTGACGCATTCGATAATTTCCCCGATTTTGCTCACCTCAGCCTTCGCCACCAGGAACACGGTGCCGGCCATTGCCGCCAGAATGCCGGCGTCCGAGGCTGCCAGCACCGGCGCTGTGTCGATCAGCACGATGTCGTATTGCGCGGAGAAATCTTGCAGCAATTCCGAGGTGCGCCCGGCCAGGAACAGCTCGGCCGGATTAGGCGGCAACCTGCCTGTGGAAATGAAATCGAGATTCGGCAGTATGGATTTCTGCAGTGCTTCAGCCGGCGTTGCGGCGCCCGCAATCATTTCAGACAAGCCCTTGCCACGCGCTGATCCGAAGTACTGATTGAGATGGCCGCGGCGCAGATCGGCGTCAATCAGCAGCACGCGTTTTCCCGAAGCAGCAATCAGTGCCGACAGATTGGCGGCGATGAACGACTTGCCAACCCCAGGGGCGGGGCCGGTCAGCAACACGATATTGTTATGCGCTTCCAGCATGGCAAAGCGCAGGGCCGTGCGTAAGCTGCGCAAGCTTTCGACCGCAGTATCGTGCTGCTGGAACACCGCCAGCACGGCCGGTTCCTTGGCTTTCCTTCTGATTTTCTTGTTCAACTCCTCTTGCGCATTGCTCAAGGGAACGGTGGCATACACGCTCAAACCTGCAAAGCGCTCGATATCGTTTGGGTTACTGATGCCGCCGTAGAGAGTCTCACGTACAACGGCCGCCACTATCCCCGCGAACAGGCCGAATATTGCGGCAATTGGCAGCACCAATATCTTTTTCGGCCTGACCGGGATTTCCGGAACTGCAGCAACGTCGACCACCCGGACATTGCCGACCTTGCCCGCCTGGACCAGTTTCAATTGCTGAATATTGTTCAGCAACTCTGTATATAGAGTGGTGTTCACCGTCACATCGCGCATCAGACGCAACAGCTCTTGCTCGCTATTCGGCAGTTTTTTTATCTGCCCGGAGACTTTTCCCTGATCACTTTGAAGCGCGGCGATCTGGCGGTCGAGCGCCAGGATCGATGGATGCGAATCGGCAAAGCGGGTAACCAGGTCCTTGCGCTTCTGCCTCAGTTCGAATATCTGGGTTTCGGCCGTCACTGCATGCTGCAGGACTATCTTGGCTTCCTCGCCGATATCGATGCTGCCGGCCCGTTCACGCAGCGCGTTGTAAAGATTCTCAGCCCGATCCAACTCCTGTTTCAGCTGTGGCAGCTGGCCATCAAGGAAGTCCAGTGATTTGGTCGCCTCGGCGGATTTTCGCTCGACGTTTTGACGTACATATTGACGGCCGATCTCATTCAATGTTTCACTGATCAGCAACGGCTCCGCCCCCAACAGTTCTGCGCCGATCACACCGGATTGCTTGCCCTTTTCTGCGATACTCAGCAGCTCTTGCAAATCCTGGATGGTCTTCAGTCTTGAGTTGCGCGCCAGATCGAAAACGATGCCCGGATTAGCTTGCAGCTGAACGACGTGCAGTTCTATCACGCCATCGGCGAGATGAAAAATTTCCGTCCGCCCCACCGTACCTTCAAATACCTGGTCGAACTTGGAACTCGACAAAACGTAACGGCCTTTGCCTAGCGTCTTCAGCTTGAACGATTCGCCTTCCAGGAGTAGCGGCACATTGAAAACATCGACATCGATTTTTTCACTGCCCCAGGCGTAGCCGCCGATACCGAACAATCCCGGGTTGGAAAGATCCTTGTTTGCGCGCGCGATGACAGCGCCTATCAGCGGGAAATATTTTGGCCGCTGATCGATGAAAAGGTGCAGATTGTCGACCGACCTGGATACCACCAGGCGCGAACCCAGAATTTCGATTTCAGCCGGCGCGGTCGATTTAAGGTCGAACATCGACGACATGTCGGCCAGTACATTGCTGGCGGCAGCACTGGGCGAGTTGTCTTCCACCTGCACCAGAATATCGGCTTTGTAGATTGGCGTCCCTAAAAAAGCATATAACGCACCAATCACGATGCATGCGAGAGTAACCAGGCAGATCAGGCGGCGATTATCCAACAAGACATCGAGAATCGCAGCCAGACTGATCTCGTCTTCCTTGTCGGGCAAGTGCGGCGAGCGTGCTGAATGTGGCTGAGGCGGGTTAAGTTGGGTCATGGACAGGTCAATGTTCTGCTGATGATTGATTGATCGCTTCGATGCGACTTACCCAGTCGGCCACCCCCTGCTCGATCAGCCGCAGACAATCCTCGAACTGCTCGCGGCTGCGCCGATACGGATCGAACACGTCGAACTGGCCGTACTGACCCAGTCGATACAACTTGCCGCGCGTGGTCGGGTACTGTTCTTCAATAATCTGTTTTTGCTGGGCATCCATCACCAGGATCAAATCGGCGCTTTCACACAACCATGCCTGCAGTTGCTGCGCCCGGTGCGCGCTGATATCGATATCGCGTTGCTGCATCAACGCGATCGAATGCGGCGCAGCAGGCTGGCCGATCAAGGCATTGATGCCTGCCGAGCGCAACTCGACAGCGGGCAATTTTTGCGCAAGCAGCGCTGCCGCCATCGGACTGCGGCAGATATTGCCGATGCAAACGATAAGGATGGACTTGATCAATTTTTCTTATCCACCGCATTACGCGAGTTGACCGCTGTGGTGGAACTGCCGACCAATTGCGTCACCACGCGGTTGAAGCGCACCAGGCCAGGGGCGTCGACATACACCACATCCTTGGCCTGGAGCGCGAAATTTTCTGCCAGCGCCATGCCAACCGGCGATTTGCTATCCAAATGAAACACTGTCGGCATGCCGCCGTCAGCGGCAGCCCGCACTACGTAAATCGCGCTCGGATCGCTGGTATTGGCGTCAACGCCACCAGCGCCGCTCAAGGCGTCGCTCAGACTCAGGCGGCCATTGCTGCGCAGCGGCTGCGATCCCGGCCTCAGAACCTCTCCCGCCACCGATATCTGGTTCTCCTCCAGCGGCGCGACCCGGATCACGTCGTCGTCCAGCAGCACAATCGTGGATGGACTGATATTCCGCTCGATCATCGCCGGTACGCTAAGCTGATAATTTTTGGCCCCGCGCACCAGCGTAATCCGGCTTGAGTCGCCGCTGGAGGGGATGCCGCCGGCCTGGTTGAGTGCTTCAGACAAGGTCATCGGCACATCGGTGATCGGCTTGACGCCGGCCGCACGGACTTCGCCGTCGACATAGATTTTCTGGCTGCGGTAGCCAATCACGCGTAAAGTGATTTGAGGATCGCGGATATATTTGGACAGCATTTCGCGCAACTTCTTTTGCGCTTCGCCCTCGGTCAACCCGCCTGCCTGGAACTGTCCTATATAGGGAAACTGAACCTCGCCCTCGTTACTGATCACGTAACCCGGCAAGGTCTGCGAAGTCATGCCGCTGCTCGACAGGTTGCCGGTTGCGCCGAGGGTATAGGTCAGATTGGGAACCACCAGTTCGGGGTGGTCCCAGACGATGATGGACAAGACGTCGGCCGGCCCCATGCGATACGGTTGCGGCTTGCCGATCAGCCCCCGGTAATTGTCGGTACGCAGCTTTTCCCGTGCGTGCTCGGCATTTTCCTGCTGTATCAATTTAAGCGTGATCGGTGTGATGACCGGGATGGAAGCGGGATCACTGGGATCCAACGGTGAATTTGAATCGAATTTCATGCCCGGCGCAAATGCGCAACCGGCCAGGGCCAGAGAGAGAATCAGGGAGAAAGTCCGAGAGAAAGTCAGCAGTAATATTTTTTTCAATTTCATTCACGCCGTTCCAGTTTGACTAGCAATAGCCCGTCCAAGCGAGGCAATTGCAAAGTAAGCATGTAATTTCAAAACAAAAATATAACGTAAATGCCGATAAAATTGAATTAATAACGTTTTTTGTGATTTTATAGTATTTTGATTTGAATAACCAGAAATTCTGTTGATCCATGACATTTCATAATTTGCTAAAATACTTAACCAACTTTCTCCAATCTCCCGATGACAGCAGTGAAACTCAATCAAAGCGATGTCACCACGCAAGAGGCAGCCCGCCTGCTCGGCATTTCCGTTACTTCGGTTCAGCAATTGGTGGAACGCGGGGTTCTGGTTGCCTGGAAAACACAAGGTGGGCATCGCCGCATTCCGCGTGAAGCGATAGATGCGCTCAAAGCTGAACGCAGCGATCTACTGGTGGAAAAAGTCAAAGGCTCGCTTTCCTCGAACTTGAGCGCATTGATCGTTGAAGACAATCAACTGCAACGGATGATCTACGAGAAGGAGATTTCTTCCTGGAATATCCCGATCGAACTCCGTTTCTGTGAAAACGGCTATCAGGCACTGATAGAAATCGCGCGACGCAAGCACGACATCCTGTTGCTCGACATCGTGATGGATGGGATAGACGGCTATGAGATAGTCAAGGCGGTGCTAGCCAACCCTGAGCTCAGGCATATCGAGATTGCGGTTCTCACTACGCTCGACAAAGACGATCTGGACGCCCGCGGTGGCTTGCCGGATGAGGTGCTGTTCTTTCAAAAGCCTATTGTCTTTGAAGAACTGCGAGGCTTCTTGCGCGGCTGCGCCGCACGCAAGGCGCGCCAATCTCGTTTGGCGGCCCCGGCAGCTGCATCCGAATAAACAGCAGCAACGCGATCTGCGCCTATCGCTCTGCTTTTGTCGCAAGAAACCCGTATTGTCATCAACGTTCAGGCGCTTAGTCCTATGTTTTCATGGATGCAAATCACCCAAATCGGTGGCAGCACTATCTTGCTGCCGGCCGCTGCCGCGATCGCGGCGTGGCTTTCTGCCGGCCAGGCCTGGCGCCTGGCGTGGTATTGGTGCCTGCTGTTCGCTGGCGGCCTGCTGCTGGTTGCAGCGTCGAAAATCGCCTATGTCGGCTGGGGCATCGGCATAGAAGCAGTTGACTTCACCGGTTTCAGCGGCCATGCGATGCGAGCCGCTGCCATTATCCCGCCGTTTTTCTATATCCTCCTGCAACAAAACACGCTCGCAGTGCGCCTCTCCACAGCCCTGCTCGGCATGTCTTTTGCCGCACTGATCGCCATGTCTCGCGTGCTTTTGCATTTCCATTCGATTTCAGAAGCGCTCAGCGGATGGATATTGGGAACAGCTGTTTGCCTCTGCTTTCTCTGGCTTGCAGAACAAATGCCAAAGCCGGAGTTGAACCGCGCCCTCGTCGTCGGCAGCTTCGCGACTCTGCTGGCAGCATCGTTTGCCAAGCCCATCCCAACTGAACCCCTGATCGAGAGCGCGGCGGCTTTGCTGTCGGGCCATACCAGGCAGACGACGAACGATCGTCAGGCAAAATAGATTTCATCGCCAGGCAAAAGACTTAATACGTATTTTTCTCAACTTACGTTGCATGCCTGAGCGTCACACACGTCCCCCACCCGTCAATTCTGACAGCTATTTACATTCCCCTTGATGATGTAATTTATACGATCGACGTCCTTGAACAGCTTCAATTGATATTTGGGAATTTGTCCGGCACGGACAATCAACTTAAAGGAATTCCAAAATGTTCGAGAAGAAATTGGCTCTACTGTCGGTTGCCGTCGCTTCGATTTTGACCGCCTGCGGAGGTAGTGACGGCACATCGACAGCCGTCACACCCACAACACCGGCAGTCACCGAGACAGCCGCAGGGAAGGCGGTTGACGGCTATTTGAGCGGCGCGTCGGCTCTTTGCGACACCAACAACAACGGTGTGGCTGATGCCGGGGAAACAGCTGTCACGACCGACGCTCAAGGCAATTTCACCTTTGCACCCGCATGCTCGAGCACGATTGTGGTGAACGGCGGCAGCAGTATCGACACCGGCTTGCCGTTCAAAGGCACTCTGAAAGCCCAGGCCGGCAGCACTGTTGCAACGCCATTGACCAGTTTGATGGTGAATGGCGGCATGACCGCTGCCCAGATTACCAGCGCCTTGGGCCTGCCTGCCGGTACAGATATCCGCATGACAGATCCGATGAGCAATGCCGACCTTCATAAAAAGACCCTGGCCATGCAGCAAATCATCCAGCAAGTCACGGATACGCTTGGCGCTTTGGCGCAAGACTCCAGTCCCGCTACTGTCCAGGCAATTTACAGCCAGGTGGCCAAGGCAGTTACGACCACGCTGGTAGCCGACCCGACGGCAAAGCTGATTGGCGGCGACAACAGCGTAAATGCTTCATTGGTGTCGGGTATGGTGCAACAGTCGGTGACAAACATAGCGGCCGCGAGCGACACCTCATTGACTGCCGCCAAGGCCGGCCTGGGCGGTTTTAGTGCAAGCAGCGTGGCGGTGCTGATCTCAGGCGCCGTTGCGGGCCAGGCACAGGCGTTGACTAAAGCCGGCGACACTGACTTGCTAAGCCTGACCCAGTCGCTGCAAGCAGATCCTACGATTGCAAACGCGGCATCCGGGGTGGCGGTCTTGCTGACTACCGCCGTCGCCGGCAAAGTGGATTTGACGACATTGGGAACCGCTCTGACGGTATTGAGTGACAGCGACAGCAGCAACGATGCAGCAGCAAGTGCTGCCATGTCATCGGCTATAGCCGCGCAAGCGCAGCTAGCTGGCGTCTCGGCCCCGGCAGTTGCCATCGGTAGCTGGTCACAACCTACGAACTTCCTCGCAATCCAGAATGACCGCATCGAATTTAACGGCAATCCTTATACGCTGAAGCAGTTCTCCAGCGGCGTGGTCCTGCCGGCCAAACCGGCGTCGACCGATACCGTCAGCTTTACGTATAAGGTGATCGGCAGCCCCATTCCCAGGAATGCCGGCGGCGTCATGACAAGTAATGTCAGCCTGGGAGTTGAGTTGGCGGACACCGGCAACAGCGGACTGGTACTGCAAGTCATCGTGGATCAGGCAGATCTGTCGCTGGACGGCAATAAGCAGTTGTCCGTTGCGATACCGGCAGGAGCCAAGATGTATGTGTCCGCCAAAACCAGTGGCGGCACTGGCGCCAATTTGACGCTTACCAAAATCTCAGACATTCAATTCATCGAGGTCGTGGATAACAAGTTGACGGTCAACACGGGCATTGTATTGAAACACATGCTCAGCCAGCTTCAGGGGCAATCAAGCGCGCTGCTTTCCAATCTCAAAAATCTCAGCGGTACATTCAACACGAAATTTGTTGTGTCTAACCTGAATATCAGGAGCGAGACCGACAAAACCGCGGTAAAGGGCTTGTCTGTTTCGATCGCAGGATCCGGCCAGCCGGCGGTGAACGGCCTTGGCGTGCTGGGCATTCTCACAATTCCATGAATATCCGATTGAAGGGCTAGCTTTAGTGGCTGGCGGTGCGGCCGTGTCACACCAGACAGACGACGAATAGTCGTCAGGCAAAATGGGGGGCGTCGCCAGACAAAGACTTAAGGGAAGCGCTCGGCTCTGCGATGCGATCAAGGAAACAGCGCACCTCATCAAAGGTCAGCATTATTTCGGTATGCAACTCCAGAAACCTGGCATGGGTACACACCAGTTTTTGGCGATTAAACTCAGCGTCGATACTATCTAATATCTGGGTGGCGGAATGCGCGCCGGCGATGAGCAACGTCCCTTTAAGCGCATGACATTCGCGGGTCGCGGCTGCGACTTCGCCCGCCCGTACGGCAGCTTCCAGCCGGGTAAATTGCTCGCCCCCCACCTGCAGAAACAATCCGCACAGCTTCGCAAGAATGACGTTGTCGTTGTAGGAGTGCCTTAAAAACATCTCCGCGCTGAAATGGCTGCAGGGTCGGGATTGCATGATCGGCCTGTTCATCTTTTCATCAGGATGAGCGGACAGGATCCAAGGCCGCAAGAATTTGCGCCCGGCTAGCCGGTTTCACTACAATTGCATCGAAGCCTGCAGCCATGATCGACGACAATTCCTCTGCCATCGCAAATGCGGTATATGCCACCATGCGCGGAATGGCTGCATTGCCGCCATTCTTGATCAGGCGGCAAAATTCCTTGCCGTTCATGTCCCCCATGCCGACATCGCTCAACACGACATCCACTCTGTTTTTCTCAAGATAGTGCAAAGCTTCGGATGCGCCGGTAAACACCTGGACCGAATGTCCGGCCCTGCTTAATATGATCGAAGCAAGATTGCTGTTGAGCGGATTGTCGTCCACTACTACGATATTTTTACTATGCATCTTGATCTCCCTCTAACGTTTTACTCAGACCGGTAGCGTGAAAGTAAAGATGGAACCTCTGCCAGGACGCGACCGCATCGCAATCGTGCCGCCCATGAACAACACCAGATCCTTGACCAGCGCCAGGCCCAGGCCGCTGCCCGTCTGCCCCCGCATTTCCGATCCTCCCACCTGAAAAAATTTTTCAAAAATAGCATCCTGGAATTCCGCAGGGATGCCTGCTCCAGTATCCACCACCTTGAATATCAGCTTTTGATCAGCAGCAAGAACCCATACCGTTACCCTTCCCTGATGCGTATATTTGAGAGCGTTGTGGATCAGGTTGTTAAGCACTGCGACGATCTTGCTGCGGTCACAGGCGAATTCATGCGGCAACACAGGACTCAGCATCAGTCTCAGCGCGATCTTTTTGCGCATCGCAGTGGATGCGTGGCCGGCGACGATCTGCTGCATCAGATCTCGCAAATTTTCTGTTGCAATAGTCAGCCCCATTTTCCCTGCTGCAATCCGCTCGGCGTCTAGCACGGTATTGACCAGTAACAGCAAATGTGAGCCGCTGTCATGAATCGCCTGCGCAAAATCCCAGCTGGCGGTGCCGTACAGATCGTCGCGCAGCAGCTCGGCGTAACCCAGGATGCCGGTCAGCGGGGTCCGCAATTCGTGCGACATATTGGCCAGGAATTGCGACTTTGCCTGATTGGCAAGTGTCGCGGTACGGCGCGTATTCAATAATTCATTCGCCAGGACCAGCATAAAACCGGTGAACGCACACACCATCGTGATCGCAATACCGGCCAGCATCGCCCCACGATAGCGATTGCTGTAAAAGGGTTGCATAGCCTCATCTATGGCAATACCGACGATCACATACAGCGGATATTTTTCCATATGCCGATAGGCATACGCCCGCAACCTGCCATCGACCGGGCTTTGGGTAATCAGATAACCTTGGCGGCGAGCCTTGATCAGATCAAACGACGGCTCTCCGGAAACATCCAGTCCGCTAGCAAAGCTAGCGTCCGGCTCTCGCGCCTTGATCGTGCCGTCATCACCGACCAGGCTGATTGCCCCCTTGCTGCCTATATTGATTTGACGATAGAAGTTGGTCACGATCGCACTATTCATCGAAACGCCGACGACACCGCTGAAACTGCCGTCGGAACGGTTCAGGCGACGACTGGCTTGCAGCGACCACTCCCCGGATATGCGATCGCGCGTCGGCTTGGCAAGGAACAGCAGCTGACCGGTGTCGCGCAGCCTATGCATTTGCATATGTTGCTCAGCAACCTGATCGTCAAGTACAAAATCTTCATCGCCATAAATCTGCGCCGCGTGCTCATTAAGAATGAAGAAACGGTTGGCGAGACTGTTCTGTATGAAGCGTGCATCCCGATTTTCCGGGCTGTTCATTTTCTCTCCATAGCGCTCGTATTGAAATTTCAGCAGACTGCTGGCTTCATCCGCCTGCTGAATGACACGACTGATGTTCTCGTCGAACGCTCTTGCCACATTCTGCGCATCACGCCCGACCTTCTCCAGCTCGCGCTGCGTTTCGCTGGCTTCGTCAAATAAGGTTATTACCCATATACATGCGATTAATAGGCTTGCGAAAAGAAACAGCGACAAGCGGATATCCGATCCGCGTGACAAAACCATTGCGACATTTAACTTCCGTATTTTTTTCAGTACAGCGGCAAAACCAGAATCAGTCATCGGCAAAACAACCACTGGAATATATCGTCATTGATAGGGAGTTTCCTGTGCCATGCGACAGCCTCGGCATCCGTCTCGGGTTTCTCCGACTAAGTCGAGCGCACACTTGCGGTTGGATGCCGGTACGGACAAGATTTTATTTCCAAAATGCAATGATAGTATGGTTGGCAATCCGTTTGCTACTGTCAGAATTGCCAGCCACGCTGAGCCCGGCGCCAGAAGCTCTTCACTAAAGTCCCTTGCAATTTGAAAACGAAGAGGCTACTTTCTCAACTAAGCAGGGTCGAAAATAATTAGTCGAATTGCAGGCCTATCCGAAGGGAAAGCAGATGAAAACCGTCGCACAGATTCTTAAGACCAAGCAAAACCAAGCCGTCTATACAATTTCTCCTGCGGCCAAAGTGCTCGATGCGGTAAAAATGATGGCGGAAAAAAGCGTCGGCGCCCTGCTGGTGACGGAACAGGAAAAAGTCGTCGGCATCGTCACCGAGCGTGACTATGCCAGGAAGATGATACTCAAGGGGCGCTCGTCAACCGACACCTTCGTGCGCGACATCATGACCTCCTCCGTCATGTATGTGCGTCTGGATGACACCAATGAACAATGCATGGCGCTGATGACTGAAAATCGCATGCGGCATTTGCCGATCATGGACGATGGCAAGCTGATCGGCATCATCTCCATCGGCGATCTGGTGAAGGATATTATTTCCGAGCAGCAGTTCATCATTCAGCAGCTCGAACACTACATCATGGGACGCCCTCCAACCTGATTCATTTAGGTATATATTAGGAGCCACCAGAAATTTCCAAACGGTGGCCTCAGATGAAAAGCTGGGTAGTCCTGCCTCTATGCATCATGCTCGCCGCCTGCGCGACTGCGCCGCAGGCGCCGCGAGCCGATAATCTATTCAACGATCAATTGTTCTCCGCGCCCTCGCAGCGCATCAGCGTCGACGACGTATTTGCCGTCAGCCCCGCAATGAAAGAATATCTGAGCAACGGCAAGACCGCCCGTCAGATGCGCGCAAACGGCATGCAGCAAGGGCTGTTCGATGCGCTATACAGCAAGGGCCAGTTGAAGCTGGACTACAACTCGGAAAGCACCCGCAATGCGGCGCAGACCTTCGCCGCCCGCAGCGGCAATTGCCTGTCGCTGGTGATCATGACAGCCGCCTTCGCCAAGGAACTAAGGCTGCCGCTGCACTACCAGAGCATACTGATGGATCGCGCCTGGAGCCGCAATGACGACCTGTATTTTGCCAGCGGACACGTGAATCTGATCCTTGGCAGAAAAGCGACCGCTATCCGCACCTCATCCGACCAAAACCGTCTGATGACGATTGATTTCCTGCCGCCGGAAGATACCGACGGCCAGCGGCGGCAAGAGATCGACGAGAGCACCATCGTCGCCATGTATATGAATAACCGGGCAGCCGAAGCTTTAGCTGCGCACCAGCTGGACGACGCTTACTGGTGGGCGCGCGAAGCGATCCGGCAAGACGCCAGATTCCTGGCTTCCTACAATACCTTGGGCGTGATCTACCGGCGTCATGATAATTTGCAGGAAGCCGAGCGCACCTTCCGGCAAGTGTTCGAACGCGAACCGGATAACCCGGTAGTCATGTTCAATCTGATCGGCGTTCTCAACGACCTTGGTAAACTCTCCGAATCAAAACCGCTGGCAGCCAAGCTGGCGCAAGTGCAGCCTGAAGCGCCGTTCCAGGCGTTCAATCTAGGCATGGCGGCAATGCGCGCGGGAGATTTCAAGACAGCAAAGCAGCAGTTCACCAGGGAATTGGCGCGCGATCCCTACTATCACGAATTCCAGTATTGGCTGGGCATCGCCTGCCTGCGCCTGGGTGAAATGGATCAGGCGGTCAAACACTTGAGCATCGCCATGGAAAACAGCACCAGCCGCAACGATCACGATCTGTATGCCGCCAAGCTTGATCGCATTAAATCTTACCGTTCGCCGCTGCTGGTCCATTAAGCGCCGCCGGCTTTTCACACCTTGCATTTTCCAACGAATATGCGTTGTTGTTTTACGTAAATATTCGCGTAGGAATTGCGCAACAACAAAGTTAAAAGATGTAAATTGATGTCAATTATTCACACTTTTCGTAGAGAACGATTTAAGATCAAATCGTCTCCACACAAAAGAGGTGACGACATGGGATGGCTAAATCGATTGGCGACGAAATATATCCTGACGCCGGAAAAACTGGCAGAAAATGAACTGCGCGATACGCGCCTGGCATTGTATCAATCAGAGAGGCAATTGCTGGAAGCGGAAATGCGAGTCGATTATTATCGTAACGTCCTCGGCTTCCTCGAAGCGATTGCTGCCGACGGCGTAGAAAGCGTCGCCGAGTCGCAGAGGCCCAAACTGCCCTCCCAACCGCAAGGCCCGCAGCGGCTTACACCGGATCTGAATTCTTACCGCGGAGCAGCCTGACCTCAGGACTGCATGGATTTGATGCGCTGCAGATGATCGGTGCATTTCGCTGTCTACACCTACTTATTCGCGCCGATCGGACTGATGCTTCTCTGCTCGCTTAGCAGACGCAACTGCAGCGCCAGAAAAAAAGCGGCCCATATAGGGCCGCTTTATCTGCGACTGCCAAAACAAAGAATTACTTGGCTGCAGCTGTCTCGCCGGTAAAACTAAGCGAAGGCAATTCCTTATTCGCCAACTCAGGAGTTTCCAAAGTCGGATTGATACGCCCTACGGCCAGTCCGAACGATGCGGCGGTCCGTACATATTTGGTTTCGCCTGCGTCCAGCGAAAAGCTCAAGGTCTTATCGGTTTCCGTGGAGCAGACTGCGTTGTATTGGCCGGCCGGGCGATCGACGTAGAAGAATCCACCAGGCTGCGACTTACCTACAACCTTATCGTTCAAACGGATCTCCGGTTGAATCGCGGCTCCAAACATTGACGAGGAACGAAAGAAATAAACGCGTCCCTGATTCGCATTGAGAGTGGGAATCGAACTTGCCATTTCTGAGTACTTTACGCCGCTGGCGCAGCCGCTTACCAAGGTCGCCAGTACGGCAACCGCAAACAATGGACGAATCATCTTAATCATTTGAGACATTTCCTATAGTTAAAGCTACATGGTTAGATAAAGCGGAATAATTTGATTCACCGGGCAAATAAAATCCCACCAGCGTCGCATCTGAGATCACCAGATAAGCCTCATGCACTTGCCTGCCTTCAATTGTGAATATGGTCTGGAACGGGCGGAATACCTGGCCTTGCGGCACATTGCCGGCGTAGCGCCAGATCGAGTTAAGCGCTATCTCCCGCTGATAACCGGTGTCGAGAGTGACTTGCGCGGCCTTCAAGACACGAATTTGCCGAGCAGCCTGGCCTTGAGCAGGCAGATCGATTTTGGCTGGTGCAACCGCCACCATAGGTGCGCATGAACTGAGCGCGAAACATGCCATTACGGCAAGCAATGCCGAAGTTCTCGAAGTTCTTTTTATCATCTGCTTTCCCCCTGAGAAAACCCGTTGCGTTGTCTTGTAGTTGATTTTATGCAATCGGATCATACTGAAAATGATGTTATACAGCAATTAAATTCGCAGCCATTCAAAGAAACACTTTGACAGTTGCTGCTGCGTTATCATTGAACCATGCATCCAACCTCACCCCACTCCCGCTACTTGAAACCAGAACAATGGGCCGTGACTTTCATGCGCACCCTGAGCAGCTGGTGGCATATGCTGCATCTGGTCGGCATTGCGCTGGTGATGGGATTTTCTCGGTCTACCTATCGCCAGGCTAACCGCAACGCGACCTACCGCTATATCTATACCGGCACCTGGCAAATCCTGCCCTGGTTCACCCTGCTGGCGGCCTTGCTCAGCCTGGTGCTGATCCGCATCGTGATTGTCACCGCGCTGAGCTACGGCCTGTCGCGCTACGCACTGGAAATGATGGTGCGGGTGCTGGTACTGGAGTTGATCCCATTGTCGGCAGCCCTGTTTGTCGCGCTGCGCGCCGGCCTGGCATTTAACAGCGCGCAGCTCCCCGCCACCGCCCAAACCGCAGCAGTGCCGGACATAATGCAATTGCAACAGGATCTGGTGCCACGCGTGATCGCCAGCGCTTTTTCGGTGATGAGCCTGGCGACGGTCAGCGGCTTGATCGTCTTGCTGCTGGCTTATATCAATGTCTACGGCATAACCCCTTGGGGCTTGCTTGACTACACGCGCACCGTGGGGCGGGTGTTTGAGCCGGCGGTGACGCTCGGATTCGCCCTCAAAACCCTGTTATTCGGATTGGCGGTGGCGGTCGTCCCGACGGCGGCGATTCTTGAAAACGCACGGTGCAATGTCACACTCTCGTCAACGCTGCAACCGGGCGCTACCCGCCTGCTGTTTGTACTGGTCCTGATCGAGGTCGGGGCGCTGGCAGTGAAATATATTTAACCCGGACGATAAGAAAACACGATTATGGCATCAGCCCCCGACTCTCCCGTACCTCCCGCACCTCCCCAGCCGCCAGCCAACGTTGAATTCAAGGCGCTCTTGCTGCTGATCCTGATGGCTGCGCTGGTATGCGGTTTTGTGCTGTATGTGATGTATGCGCGCGGCGTGTTCGAAAGCACGCAGCGCCTGGTGCTGGTGGCGGACGATTCCGAGGGCGTGCTGGTGGGCATGGACCTGACTTTCTCCGGCTTTCCCATCGGCCGCGTGCAACGCATAGATCTGGGTCCGGACGGCAAGGCCCGCATCTTGATTGACGTCCCCAGCAAAGACGCCAACTGGCTGCGCACCAGCAGCATATTCACACTGGAACGCGGCCTGGTCGGCGACACCCGCATCCGCGCCTTTAGCGGCGTCCTCGACGATCCGCTGCTGCCGCCCGACTCGGTACGCACCGTGCTGCGTGGCGACACCGCAGCGGAAATTCCGCGCCTGGTAGCAACCGCCCGGGAATTGCTGGAAAACCTGCAAACCATCACCGCCGCCGATTCCAGCCTCAACACCAGCCTGGCGAATGTGCAGGCCATGACCGGCCGCCTGACCGGACCATACGGGGTTCTGGGCGGCGCCTTGGGTAGCGACGAAAACGCCAGGAAACTCCTCGCCACGCTAGACCGCGTCAATGCGCTGCTGGCCAAGACGGACCAGCGCGTATTCGGCCAGCCCGGCCAACGCGGCGTGATGGACGATGCACAAGCCGCCATCGTCCAGCTCAACGCAGTATTGGCCGACGCCCGCACCAGCCTGACCAAAGTCGATGCGGTGCTGGCCGAGGCGCAAGCGGTTGGCAGCAATGTCCGCGTCGCCAGCAACGATCTGGGCACATTGCGCGCAGAAGTGGAGGTCAGTTTGCGTAAAGTGACCCAACTGGTCGATGAGATCAACCGAAAATGGCCTTTCGCCCGCAATACGGAGCTAAAACTGCCATGAAAATCGCCTGTCTGCCCGGCTCACTATCACTATCCCTGTCTGTAGCCGTACTGCTGGCGGCTTGCAGCAGCAAACCGCCGGCGCCTGACTGGCAGGGCAACGCCTTTAGTTCACTGCAAAGTTTTTCCTCGGCCTACCTGAGCGGCGACAGCCGTGTTGCCGATCTGGAGTTTACACGCGCGCGCGATGCCGTCGCCAGCACCGGCCGTGCCGATCTGGTAGCGCGTGTCGAACTGATGCGCTGCGCCGCCCGTGCCGCCAGCCTGGAGTTTGACAACTGCGCCGGATTTCAGCCGCTGGCGCCGGACGCCGACGCCAGCGAACGCAGTTATTCAGCTTATATAAACGGTCAATGGCAGGGACTGGACGCCGGCTTGCTGCCGGCCCAACATAGGGCCGTGGTCAGCAGCGGCCGCATAGGCGAGATCGACGATCCACTGGCGCGGCTGGTGGCCGCCGCCGCGCTATTGCAAAGCGGCCGCTTAACGCCGGCGGATATCACTAACGCTACCGAGACCGCCTCAGCGCAAGGCTGGCGCCGTCCACTGCTGGCCTGGCTAGGAGTGCAATTGCAGCGCGCCCGGGCAGCCGCCGACCGCGAGGCGCAGACGCGGATTCAACGCCGCATGGATCTGGTGGCCAAGCCGCCGCCCTGAGCAGGTCAACGCCGGACAACTCTAAGGCGGTGGCGTCAACGCCGCGCAATTCGAGGTAATCGGCTGGCCGCCAAACAGTTTCTGTACGAACGGCTTTGAATCCACCAGCGACGCCAGCTCCGCGCCATCGTGATGCTGGCCGACATAATAATGCTGCTCAACGGTGCTGCCGGCGCTGCAAGCGTCTTTGGCAAACTGATACTGGACCACGGTTGGAATATCCGTATCCAAGGTTCCGGTGCCGACAAATATCGGCGCGGCGAACTTGACTGTCGGATAATTGGCGGATTGCAGAGTTTGGGTGGCCCAGGCGGTGACGTCGCCGTTAAACACATCGGCAGTGACCAGCTTGTTCTGCGTGATGTAATCTTCAATCGGCCCCAGGCATTGCGTCGCCGCCACCGAGTAAAACGCCTTGCCCTTGGCAGTCAGATGATCCGACAGCAGGAAATTCGGCACGACTCTTTCTGCAGTGGCGTAACCCAGCCAGGCATAGGCTTCCAGCGTCGACAGTACCGAAGTGAAACCACTGGTTGGCACCTGCGCCGTCAGCGCGTTCAGATACGCCAGCACGCTTTGCAACTGATACGGAACGCCGGTTGCCACCGTTCCCAGCAGCTTGATGTCAGGAGCGTAGCTGGGCGCATAGGCGGCAGTCGCAATCGCTCCCTGCGCCCCCTGTGACTGGCCGACGATCACCACCGAACTGGAGAGTTGCGGAAACGCTTTGGTGACCGCCCGAATACTATCCAGAACGCTGTAGGCTTCGGGCCGTGCGTGCAAATACGGATGCAAGCCGGGCGTGCCTAAGCCCTGGTAATCGGTAGACACCACCGCATAACCTTGGGCTAGCCAGGCGTCCAGATACGCTATATCGCGGGCGTCACGCAAGGTCCATGAGGGCGCGCAAACGTCAGCCACACCGACAGTACCGTGAGCCCAGGCGATCAACGGCCAGCCACCGGCCGGCGGCGCGCCCTTGGGCAGTTGCAAATCGCCGGAAACGTAGATCGCGGTTTTGCCATCGTCGCCATCGGTCGAGCTATACAGGATGCGGATGCCTTGCGCAGCATTCGGCAACACCTGAGCGGCCGCCAACGCTTCCTGCTGCAGCAGAACGCCGGGGGTGGTTGGGACAGCGCCGTCCCATCGGTAAAACGACGATACGCCGCCGTCGGCCGTAAACGCTTTCGATTGCGGGGCTAAATTATCGCCACCGCCGCCGCAGGCGCTAAGCGTCAAGCCGGCCAGGCCAAGTAATGTGACGGCAAGAAATCTGGAACAACTGCAGATGCGGATAAGGCGCATGACTTTTGTCTCCTCATGTTTTTTTGTGATCTGAGTTCAAAACAGCCGTTGCCATTATGCATCACTATTTAGCGAACCAGGTCAGCGCGGCGTCTGGCGTTGTGCCTCCCGCAGTGCCTCCTCTTGCAGCCAGTCGCAAAAGTGCCGGATCAATGGCACATCGGCCTGATGCCTCGCCACTATCCACCAATAACTTCTGGCGCGGATCACCGGCTCGGCCAAAGGCATCACCAGGCGGCCGCTGGCCAGCTCGTCGGTAATCAACGGCAACGGCCCGAGCACCACGCCGAGACCGTCGACCGCCGCCTGCAGCGCCAGATAAAAATGATCGAACGATTGTTTTTTCTTGCACAAGGCTGGCGCCACGCCGGCTGTCGCCAGCCATTTCGGCCAGGCCTCCGGACGCGTATCCGAATGCAACAAGGTGTGGGCCGCCAGATCGCCGGCCACCCGGATCGGTGCACGCGCCAGCAGCGCCGGGCTGCACACCGGCAACTCACTCTCCTCCAGGAACTCGCCGCTCACGCAATTCGGCCAATGGCCCGGGCCGCGCCGGATCGCGACATCGAACAGCTCGCCCGCTTCGCCCAAGGGCTGCAGTGAGGTAGAGGTCGACAGCTTCAGCTCCACCCCCGGATACAGTCGCTGAAAGCCGCTCAGGCGCGGCAACAGCCAACGCATCGCAAAAGTCGACAAGGCGTTGATGTGCAGCACCCGTACCGTGCCGGACTCACGCAGCAGTTTGGTAGCGGTGGCGATATTGTCGAAAGCCGCCTGCACGGTGAGCAGGTAGCGGCGGCCGTCATCGGTCAATTGCACCCGTTTGCCGATGCGATGAAACACTTGCATGCCAAGCCAGGCTTCCAGCGCCGCCACCTGGCGGCTGACAGCGCCGTGCGTCACATGCAGCTCTTCGGCGGCGGCCGAGAAATTTTCAAAGCGCGCCGCGACTTCGAATGCGCGCAGCGCTTGCAAGGGAGGGAGTTGTCGAGACATGCTTGTGATTATATGTCACAACAAACCGTTAAAAAAGTCGATTTGTAAGGCGCCCCGATTTCTGTACCATGCGCTTATTGAGGCAATATTCACCGGCACTCCTGATGCAACGACGGATTTCATCGGGACCCGCCAAGAACTTCCCAGACGCTTTACCTTGTGATAAATCCTAGGAGATGACATGAATGCAAGTACAACTAATACGACAGCAGATTTTTGGGACGCTAAGCAGTACATGCACTTCGGCAATGAGCGCCTGCGCCCCGCCCTCGATCTGCTGGCTTATGTTCCAGAGCAGGAGCCGCAACGGGTAGTCGATCTCGGTTGCGGCACCGGCAACGTGTCGGCCTTGTTGAAGGCGCGCTGGCCAGCCGCCGACGTACTCGGGGTCGACAGCTCGGAAAACATGCTGGCGGCCGCCGCGGCAGCGGTGCCGGAATGCCGCTTCGAACACGCCGACCTGGCGCACTGGCAGCCAGATGGCTTGCTGGATGTAATTTACTCCAATGCGACGCTGCAATGGCTGCCCGATCACCCCGCCCTGCTCCCCAGGCTGCTATCGTTCCTGCGCCGTGGCGCCTGGCTGGCGGTGCAGATGCCGGCCATGCACAACGCCCCCTTGCGCCAGATGCAGGCAGAGCTAGCCAGGTCGCCGGCGTTTGCCCCGCATCTGCAGAAAGTGCCGCAACACCCTTCGATTCTGACTGCGGAAAACTACTACGACCTGCTGCGTTCCCACTGCACCAAGCTGGATATCTGGGAAACCACTTATCTGCATACCTTGCGCGGCGCGGACGCCGTTGCGGAATGGGCCGCGGGCACCAGTTTGCGGCCCTACCTGGATGCCTTGCCGGAGGATCAGCGCCCGGCTTTCCGCGCCGCCTATGCGGCAGCAATGCGCACGGCATATCCGCAACGCGAGAATGGCGTCACACTATTGCCGTTCAAACGGCTTTTCATCGTCGCTAACGTCTAAATTTTAATTCTGCAATGACTACAGAAACCATCATCACCGACCAAAACACAGTGCGCCAGACTCCCGCGCCCTCCAGCCGGGAATTATTCCTCGGTTTCCTGATGCTGGGATTAATAGGCTTCGGCGGCGTGCTGCCGCTGGCGCGCCGCATCATCGTCGAACAGCGCCGCTGGCTGACAGCGGCGGAATTTACCGACATGCTTGGCTTGTGCCAATTTCTCCCCGGCGGCAACATCATCAATCTGTCGGTGGCGATAGGCTTGCACTTTCGCGGCGTCAGCGGCGCGCTGGCGTCGCTGCTGGGTTTGATCGCAGCGCCATCGGCGATCGTGATCGCGCTCGGCGTGGTCTACCAGCGCTTCCAGGACAATCCGTCGGTGCAGCATATGTTTGCCGGCCTCGCCGCGGCTGCTTCCGGCCTGTTGATCTCGATGGCGCTGAAAATGCTGATGCCGATCTTGAAGAAGCCGCTGCCGCTGCTGATCGCGTCCCTGTTCTTTATCTCGATTGCCTTGCTGCGCCTGCCCTTGCTGCCGACCATGCTGGTGCTGGCGCCGCTCAGCGTAATCGCTATCTGGAAGCTGCCGTCATGACCGATACCCTGCTCGCGCTTGCCACGATTTTCAGTCAATTGTCACTACTGGCTTTTGGCGGCGGCAATACCATCCTACCGGAAATGCAACGCCAGGTAGTCGAGATTCATCACTGGATGTCGCCCCAGGATTTCAGCGCCATGTTCGCCCTGGCGCAAGCCGCACCGGGGCCCAACATGATGGTGGTGACGCTGGTCGGCTGGCATGTCGCCGGCTGGCCCGGCGTGCTGGTCACCAGCCTGGCGAAATTCGGCCCCTCATCGATACTCACCGGCGTGGTTCTGCATCTGTGGCAACGGTTCAAGGACAAGCCCTGGCGCGCCACGGTACAAGCCGGGCTGGTGCCGATGACGGTAGGCCTGGTGGCAGCCAGCGCCGCCCTCATCACACAAGCCTCCGCACACACCTGGGGTCTAGCGGCAATCGCCGCGGCTTGCGCCCTGATCACCTACAAGAGCAAGGTACATCCGCTGTGGGTGCTGGCCGCCGGCGCGCTGCTGGGTTTCAGCGGAATAGGTCAGGTATAGTCATGGCTGGAGAGCCGCTAGCTGGCGGCTGACATTCATCCTACCGATACTATTTCCTTCGACCGCACATGCAAATTTCCGGCATCCACCACGTCGCCATCATTGCCTCCGATTACCTGCGCTCCAAGCGTTTTTACAGCGAGCTGCTGGGCCTGGCTATCGTTGCCGAAACCTATAGAGAACAGCGCGATTCCTACAAGCTCGACCTGCGCACCCAAGACGGCGTACAGATAGAGCTGTTTTCCTTCCCCGCGCCGCCGCCGCGCCCAAGCCGGCCGGAAGCCTGCGGCTTGCGTCACCTGGCGTTCCGGGTGCCCGACGTCGCCGCTGCGGCGCAAGAATTGCAGCAACAGGGCGTCGCAGTGGAAGCCATCCGCATCGATGAATTCACCGGCAAGCGCTTCACCTTCTTCGCCGATCCCGATGGCTTGCCGCTGGAGTTGTATGAACAATAGTGAGGACGGCGGACGCTTTGAGCAGCCCCACTTTACTTGTTAACTACTCCCGCCCGCTGTCGGGGGATACGGTGCTTTACCTATCCTTTGCCTTAACCTCCGCCGAATAGAGTAACGAACAAACACATAATTTTCCCAGTGCCAGCAAATGGAAGGCGTGGCGATAAGATAAAGGTAAAATACGGCGCGTTTACAATGTCGTTTTCCCAAAATCACGATAGTTGGCCATTAATCAACCCCACAGCAAAATTCGCCTGGCCAATCGCCTCAACATGGCTTGTGCAGTCGCGTGAAACTTTAGATACTCTTGGATCGGCATTGGCGCTGACTACTCAGTGTAGTCACTGTTCTTAAAGGTTTTTTTCTATTCACATTATTGCGGCTGCTAGTTCAAATATGACAGGAATGACATTGTGACCGTTTCATCAATTGACGCTAATAATATCGAGGCCATCTTTGTTCAGCATCACAGTTGGTTGCGAACTCGTCTGCGCCGTAGTGTCGGCGATGCATTTGCTGCCGATGATGTCGCCGCCGAAACCTTCGCACAATTGCTGGCGGCTCCGCTTGCGCAACATATTCGTGAGCCTAAAGCGCTGTTGACAACGATCTCACAGCGCATTGTCTATGAAATCTGGCGGCGGCGTGACCTTGAACAGGCCTGCCTGCAAGCTCTCGAGCACAGTCGCGGCGAGCAATTTGCAAGTTCGCCGGAGGATCAAATGCTGTTGATCGAGGCTTTGCGCGCCATGGACCGCGCGTTGGCCGGGCTGTCTGCTCGGGAATGCGCCGCGTTTTTGCTGTACAAGCTCGATGGCTTGACCTATCCGGAAATTGCGCTGCAGTTGGGCATATCGGCGAGTGTCGCCAGAAGATGCGTGGCGAAGGGACTCCTGCAATGCTACAAGGCCTGCTCTTTTGCGCCTCTTGCCTGAGCCTCGACCATGAGTGAAGAAAAAATCGTCGAACAAGCGATTGAATGGATGCTCCGCTTGGAACTCCCGGAGTTAACCAACGCCGATCGCGCAGCCTTTGAGCATTGGCGTGCTGCAGATGCGCGCCACGAAATGGCTTACGCCAATTTGACTAAGTCGGTGCGCCAGTTCGATGTGCCACGTCAATTGGGGGCGACCACCGAAGGACTGCGTATCACTTTGCAGCAACGGAAAAGTCGCCGCAAGGCGCTGCAGCGGATCGCTGCCCTGGCTGGTTTGAGCGTTGGCGCGGCCGCGCTTGTCAATCAGGTTGCGCCGATCCGGGGCATGAATGCTGACCTGCGCACCGGCACTGGCGAACGTCAGGCCTTCACACTGGCGGACGGCAGTGTCGTGACATTGAACGCACGCAGTTCTGCCGACAGGTGGATAGACCAGAGTCGTCGCTTGCTTAGGCTGACGGAGGGCGAATTGCAGCTCCAGGTCGCCACGCAAGCTCAACATCCGTTCGTGATAGAAACAGCGCATGGTAGTGCCAGTACTCTGAGCGGCACACTATTGGTCCGTTCTTTGGCAGAGCGCACAGAAGTTGTATCCCTGCATTCGCTGACCAACCTGGCGACGCTGAATGGCCAGAGCGGGCAGTTGCAACCAGGTCAACATACCTGGTTCAGTCAGGGGACAATTGCCTCGATTCAGAGCAATCGCGGCAATGAGAATTCATGGGTGGACGGCTACTACACGGCATTTAATGCACCATTGATCGATGTGATTAGCGCCCTGCGCCCTTATCGCCGCGGCGTGATCCGAGTGGAACCTGCGGTGGCGCAACTCAGAGTTAGCGGCGCTTTTCCACTGGATGATACCGATCATGCGCTCAATGCATTGGCGGCCACTCTGCCTGTTGCGGTTGCGCGTTTTACGCCATACTGGGTCACGATTTCTGCGCTGGCATAGTCACCTGACACGACGCTGGTTCATCAATTTTAAATCTCGAATTTTAAATCTCGTTGATCACAGCAGTCAGCAGATTGACTAAGGCACTTCTCCTCCCAAACCACCATGCGATATCGTTGTGCAACCAGAGTCATGATGTCTCCCCTTACTGTATCTGTGCTGGTAGTTGCCGCTACGCCGGTTTGGGCGGATCACGCATCCGCTGCATCGACCCTGCCTGTCAAAGTCAGCTTCAATATCCCTGCAGGCCAGTTGGAGCAGGTACTGGTCGCGATTGCCAGGTCCGTCAGAGGTATCATCCTGTTTGATCCGACCTTGGCAGGATCGTTGCAATCTGCCGGAGTCAACGGCAGCTTCACTGTGCAGGACGCGCTGCGAGAGGCAATGCGGGGAACCGGGCTGGAAGCTATCTCCAATCCCGACGGATCATTTGGCGTGCATCGCGTTACTGTCAAAACAGCGTTGCCAACTGCGCCGGAAATTGTGCCGGCATCAAGTGTCAGTGCCGCCTCCGAACCTGCACCGTCGGTACTGCCATCGGTCGTCGTTACTAACTACGCCGACATCGACTACGGCTACCATGACACCGGATTCGTCATGCGCAACACGCGATCTGCCACGCGAACTGATACGCCGCTGTCCGACATCCCCCAATCAATTCAAGGGGTGACAACGGATCTGATGGAGAGCCAACAGGCACAATCAGTTGTAGATGCCTTGCGCAATGTGAGTGCAGTCACGTATGCGCGCGGTAGTGGCGTTGACCAGGCCGCCACCATCTACGTCAGAGGTTTTGTTGCACCGATCATGAAGAACGGCTGGGCGGACCTGGTCTCACTAAGCAATGTGACAAATGGCCGGGCAGCAGGATCACGCTCAATCACCTCGTTAGATATTCCCATGGCCGCGGTTGAGCGCGTGGAAGTGCTTGGGGGCGCGGATTCCATCATTGCCGGTGGTCCGATGGAACCGGGCGGCACCGTCAACATCCTCACCAAGCGGCCGCAGGCAAATTTGATCAGGGAAGCAACCCTAGAGATAGGTAACGACGGCCACCGGCATGCAGCACTCGATCTGGCTGGCAGCCTGTCGGCAGATCGAAGCTGGACCTATCGTACCGTTGTCTCCGCTACAGACGATGCGCGTACATTCGATGGCTACGACGGCGCACGCGAACTCTACCTGGCGCCGTCGATAGCTTATAAACATGAGGGAACTGCCATCGTCACGGGCTTCAGCCATCAGCTCAACCACTCCCCGTTTGGCGGTTACCAAAGTGCCGAACTGACTGCGCAGGGCCCTGGGCCAGATCAGCATACGTCACCTTGGGGGCGCTCTGACGACCACAGCTTTTCAGCAAAAACGGAGTTTTTTTACGATCTTGAGCAACGCCTATCGCCAAACCTGGCTTTTCTCAGCAAGGGGCAATATAGCAAACTGCGCTATAACGCGGCGGGATACGACAATTGCGTCCAATCCGACTTTGGCTCAACCGCCGGCGTTTGTTTTCTCGATCAGTCCAGTATCACGAGCTACAGCCGCAACATAGAAAATAGCGTGCGCGCTACATTTCAAACCGGGCCGTTGCAACATACGCTGCTGGCCGGCATGAGTTATGGCCAGACACGGCTAGGGTCGTATAGCGATGCGAGCTCGCCAGGCAGCGTCATCGTCCCCTGGCCTCCGTCCGATTTGCGTCTGCCGCCTGTAGCCGGACCCCAAAGCCTCATTACCACTGACGACACCTTCTATTACACCAATTTTTTCTTGCAAGACCAGATGACCTGGGGCCGCTGGCATGTACTGGCCAATGCAGGTTATGAGCAGGAGCGCAATAATTTTTCCTCCGATACTGACAGTAACGGCACGGAACACGACACATCACCTCCCAAGAACACCCCGGTGTATAACCTTGGCGTCGCCTATCGGCCTAGTGAGAATGCAACACTGTATGCAAATACTTTCCGCAGCTTCACGCCGGGCAGCACAATTCTTGACGCCACCCTGAACGGTGGTCCTCCGGGGGTAATTACCGCGCCTCCAACCACCGGCAAGTCGGCTGAAATCGGTTTCAAGCTCAAACTGTTAAACAATCGCGCGACATTCTCCGCTGCGGTTTTCCGGGCGACGCATGCAAACGTCCTGCAAGCGATAAATGGTCCGATTACAGCGACTACTTATGTCGATTACGTATTGCTTCCTTCTACCCTCAGCCGGGGCCTCGAACTGAACTTCGCGGGGCGGCTGATGCCAGGCTGGAATTTGACGGCAAGTTACAGCTATATCGCCTTTCAATACGCGAAACCGCCAGGCCAGGATCCGCAAATCTCGCAGTTTCCGCGACACCGCGCCAGCCTGTGGACCACCTATGATTTGCAGTCGGAAGCCTGGCGCGGCTGGGGTGCAGGTCTGGGATTCACGGCGCGCAGCGGATATACGGCGTTGCCGGACACCGATGTGCTCGGCCGCATAGCAGGTCAAACCCGTACCGATGCCAGCATCTACTACAAATCAAGACACTGGTCGACAACGCTGGGCGTCAAAAACCTCTTCAATCGACGCCTCTACAGCGACTTTGCCACTTCAACGGTGGGCGTCGAACCAGCCCGCACACTGCTGCTGACCAACACTTTCGAGTTCTGACCGCCCCGGATATTGCCTGTCGGCCGGCAACTGCCGTGACCGTCATCGCAGAATGAAAAAATAATTTGTAACAGAGCGTCACTTTCTCCGTCTCGTTGCACATACAGAGCAGATAGGTCCGATAAATATCTCTTTGCTCTGGATATGGCTATGCATTTCAAATCTGATTACAGGCGCGCGCTGCCCTCGATAGCGCTGTTCCCTTTACTGTTTGCGGACATAGAGTCCGTATGGCTCGGCTGCGCAGTCCCGACTTTTTTCCTGATTTCATCTTTGTTTTTCAATATCCCGCTTCGCATCTTGAAGCGGGTGCCGGCAACCGCCGTTACGGGCAGCAAGTGCGTCACGTTATATACCTGCCTTGCGCATTCACGCCCAGGTCTCTCACGATTGGCAAAGCGCATCAAACTCACTGTCAGAGGCATGCTGCACTATCAGGTGACCCAGAGCTGGTTAGTCTATTGGAACGCAACGCCAATACGCGTCCAGCTGGCTAAAGCCACTCCCCGGCTATTGCAGAAAATATACCGCCCCTACCAGTCGCTACGCCTGCAGCATCGCCGAGCGCGCCTGAATCTGCTTATGAATCATTACGATTTCATTTGCCAGCAAGGTCTTGCTCCGCTGGTCTTGCGCGCAAGCACATCGCCGGTGTCGCTCGGTAGCTTCACTGGGAAATCCGGGACTGTCTATGAGATTCGGCTAGCGTCAGTTGCCACGCTTGACCGCGAAGGCGAGCTGGCCCTGATGCTCTGCTGCGATCGACAGCAGCTGTTCTCGATCGCTTTTACTTTTCACCATGAGAACTTGATGCCGTGCATCGGGATCGGCTGCCTGCAAGGACCGCGCGGCAACGATGCACAAGCGCAGGTGCGTCGCGCCACCCGCGACATGTTCGGCTTACGGCCGAAAAGCTTGATGGTACGCCTGGCAAGGGAGATCGGGCACGCCTATGGATGTAAAAAAATGATCCTGGTCGGGAATCAAAATCGAGTCCTGTGCCATCAAGTGCGTACCGGCAAGGTGCTCGCCAATTATGACGATTTTTGGCAGGAAATCGGTGCGACTGGACGTCCTGACGGAGACTACCAGCTCTGCTGCGACGAAATTCCTCGCCCTGACCTTGCCAATATTCCCTCCCATAAGCGGGCGGAAGCCAGAAGACGAATTGAACTGACGGAGTATGCAATTCAAGCCACGTTGACTGGCTTTTCCAGCAATCGAATTTGATTTTCCAGCAACGGAGAATTTTTCTGCCAGCGTACGCTGGGTTGGTTTGATTAATACAAAAGGAGCAAAAATCACTCGCTATCGTCGTGATTCCCATGATGCTGGCGGTGATCTTCCCAAATGAAAACCACGGTAAAAAATATTGTCTTAACTGGAATCTTATCGTTCATTATCGTCGCCTGTGGTGGCGGCCCGGACTCTGCTCCCGCCCATGCCGACACTTCCTGTACAAATGCCAATGCCACGGGTTGGTATAACCATGAATTGCAATATTATGCAATTACTCATCAGATTACGGTGGGCAAGCATATACGTCCGCCCGTTTATTCACGCGTGACAAGGTGAGATGGACTTATGGTTTTTTTGAAGTACGAGCAACCCTACCGTGCCGATCAGGTACCTGGCCTGCTATTTGGATGCCGGGTACAGCTAACGTCCCACATCAGGGTTTATCAAAAGCCCCGGGGATAAGCAGTTTCGTTGCAGCACTTGTATTTTCCTGGACTTCGCGAACTTTGTTCGCTAAGGCAAGTTCAAGAGAGGTTGCAGCTCATCCGCCGCCTGTGCAAAACGCCTGACCAGGAAATCGAGCAGTACACGCAAACGTGGCGTCAGATAGCGGTTGCGGTGATAAAGTGCGTGCAGCGGCGCCTCCGGGCAACGCCATTCTGGAATCAGGATCATCAGCCGCCCGGCCTGCAGGTCCGTAGCAATGTCCCATAACGATTTCACTGCAACGCCATAACCCCGCAACGCCCATTCACGGGCGACCGCACCGTCATTGGTTTCGCGTGCAGTATCGGACGGAACGATATAGGTCTGCACTTCTTCACCCCGCGTGAAGCGCCATTCGTTGATCGCTCCCGGCACCGTGCCGTGAACAATGCAACGGAAATTCTCCAGGTCGCGTGGCTCTTTAGGTATACCGTGCCGAGCGACATATTCAGGCGATGCGCAGAGCATCCGTCGATTCGAAGCAAGACGCCGCGCGATGAGGGAGCTGTCTGGAAGCACGCCGAAGCGAATTGCCAAATCCACGTCTTCCTGCAGCATATTCGAGAGCCCATCCGACAAGATCAACGCGAAACTTACTTCCGGGTATTGCGCACTGAATTCATCGAGCCATTCAATCAGCAGATTGCGGCCAAAATCCGATGTGGCTGAAATCCGCACCTTGCCACGCACGATGTTGCGGCCAGTTTGCAGCGCCGCATGCGCATCATCGAGCGCTTGCAACGCCACACGACAATGCTCCAAATAAAGACGGCCTTCGTCGGTAAGGCGCAACTGCCGCGTGGTGCGTTCAAACAGGCGCGTCCTCAGAGTCTCTTCGAGTTTGGTTAGTCGCGCGCTTGCAGCGGCAGGCGTAAGGCCGAGTTTGCGTCCCGCAGCCGACAATCCCCCCAGGTTCGCAGCCTCCACGAAAAGGCGGATGTCCCCCAAGTTGTCCATAGATTATTCAAAATAATTTGAAAATAATTCAAATGCTATGCCAATTATCAAGTGAACACACTACGCAGATAATCTGCCCATCAGCTTAATTTCAACGAAAGCAGCCGCCCATGAAACTTGACCACGCAACCATCGTCACCACCAATCTGGAAGCCACTCGCAACTTCTTTTGCAATGTCGCTGGATTGACAGAGGGAAAGCGTCCTCCATTTAGCATTCGCGGGTATTGGTTGTATGCGCGGGGTACAGTGAAATGAAAATGTTTAACTACCATGGATCGACCGCCTTGGTCACCGGCGCTTCCAAAGGAATTGGCGAAGTCTTCGCAGAGCATCTTGCCGCGCGCGGCATGAACCTGGTGCTGGTTGCGCGTTCGCTAGACGCTTTGGAAAGCCTGGCACAACGCTTGTCCGCCAAATACGGCATTCAATGCACCGCACTCAATGCCGACCTCGCTGATCCGGAGTCCGCGAATTGGATTGCCGCCGAACTTGAACGGCGCGGCATCCAGGTGGATCTGCTGGTGAATAATGCCGGCTTAGGATTGAGCGGCAATTTTCTGTCGCACGAACTGAAACAGGAACAAGGCAGCATCCAGGTGAACGTACAGACGCTGGTCTCCCTCAGCTATCTGTTAGGCAAAGGCATGAAAAACCGTGGCAAGGGAGGCATCATCAATCTTGCCTCCAACGCCAGTTTTCAGCCGCTTCCGGCGATGGCTACCTACGCCGCGACCAAGGCTTTCGTGCTCCATTTCAGCGAAGCGTTGAATTACGAACTAGCCGGCGACGGCGTGCATGTGATGGCCGTGTGCCCGGGCCCGACAGCCACCAGTTTCTTCGCCGGAACCACCACCAAGCTATCGGCGAAAGACATGGACAGTTCAGAGTCCGTGGTGCAAAAGTCGCTCGCAGCATTCGATCAAGGAAAAAGCGTCGCCTACCCTACCCGTCTGAGCGTGCGAGTGGGCACATTGCTACCCAGATTCCTGCCGCGCTCGCTGGTCACCAAAATCGCGGGAATGGCATCCAGGAATATGGGACTTCACTAATCACAGCCAACGAGGAACCCGGCTCTTGTACTGCTCCCACTGACTACCGTGGGTGCGCGACAACCAAGGTTCTTCGCCGAGTACGACACGTAGATGAAACGCCACTGCTACGACGAGAGCATAAATGAGCAGACTCCAGGAGCCGAACGCGGCTGCCCAACCGAGCAATGTCAACGTGACTGCGACATACATGGGATTGCGCGAATAACGGTAGAGCCCCGTTTCAACCAAACGGATTGGCGGCGCCCAAGGAGCAAGCGTTCCTTTTCCAGATAAGTAGAACTCACACACGCACCACAGCAGGGCTGCGAAGCCAACGGCAACCGGCACGAGACCCAAAGGGTGAACCAGATCGGAGTGTGAAGTGAGCCAGAGCCAAACCACCGGAACCAGGATTGCAACCACGCCTGGCAGAGCAACGAAGGCAATGAGCGCGCGGAAGAGCATGGGCTTCTATCTCTGTATATTGGGCTTTGACTTAAAACCTTCAGCAAGCATCTTTTAATCTGTCTTTGCAGTTTCTTACATGGTAATTTGGTCAGACCTTTTTAAAAAGGCGAAGTGCTTTAAGTGCCTGCGCTGTTTTGACAGGTTTTGAAGAAGACGCGGGTTGGGGATGTTAGAGCATCCCCAACCCGCTAACCACAAGTAACTAAACAGGAGTTAAATATGGCTAAGCGCAATGATACGCGAGACAGCAACACGCCGGTAGTAAATGCAGCACAACGGCTCACCGTGTCCTTCTATCAGGACGACAATCCCGAAACGCTTTGGATACGCTTGCATGGCAGCGGCTTGAAACAGGCCGGGTTCATGCCCAACGTCCCTGTTCGCGTCAGAGTCATGAAGGGGTGTTTGATGATTACCAGTGACTAGGGCTGGCGTTTAATCGTGGTATTTACCGCTAAAAAATCCGCTCTACAATCCTGCGCAGTAAGTAGGGTTGGGAGCGGATTTTCTATTCGACTCTGATGTGCGCTGGATCACCCGCGACGGATATCAAGCGATCTGGCAATCCGGAAGCCAAGATCATCGATCGCAAATGTCGGATGACTACGACGACGATTCGTAGCAAGGCAGCCTCTTTCGGTATCAGACCAGCCACCGCCACGAAACACACGATACGAACCATAGACCTCCAGGTCGTATTGATCTGCGCACCACTCCCAAACGTTGCCTAGCGTGTCGTAAAGTCCCCAGTCATTTGCTTGCTTCTGCCCGACTTCGTGTGTGCGGCCCCCAGAGTTTTCTCGATACCAGGCGATATCGTCGAGTTCACCATATCTCGGGCCATTTGTTCCGGCGCGGCTTGCATATTCCCATTCAGCTTCGGTGGGCAAGCGATAGCCGTTACTTGCGGGAACAACAGAAGCTCCCGTTTCATCTTCATGGATTTTGTAATAGGCAAGAAAGCCGGCAGCCGTCGATAGCTTGTTGCAGAACCGAACGGCATCCATCCAGGATACGTTCTCTACTGGACATTGCGCGGCGACATATGACGATGGCCATTGCCCGGTTACAGCAGCATATTGCGTCTGAGTGACGGGATAGCGGCCGATCGCAAAACGTTGCAGTTCGACTAGCCATTTACGGCCTGTTCTATCGTCCCTCAATGCAATGGTTCCTGCGGGAATTTGTAGCGTTTGCACATCGAGCGTTTCAGACAGAAGCTCCATTTTTCTCCACAATGTCGGCGTGAGTTGAAAAATACCCAGGTAGGAATAAATGGGTTGGAGTCGAATATTCTAATGCAAATACCCCCCCCCTTTTTATTCCCGGTAACTTGAGCGAGGAAGATTTGGTTTGGTATATGGTCAAGTTCCGCCCTCTCGATTCCCGTACAGGGTTGACAACGCGTGCTATGAGACATAAATACGGAACACCTGAATTCACATTAACTTGTCCAGTTGGTGTATCGCGAGACGACATGATTCGCATCGTTATCACTTTGATGCCGGACGAACGCTTGTCAAGAATCGGAGCGTTGCCGGGGTAACCCATGCCATCAGCACTTTAGCAAAATTAAAATAAATTGCCCCGTTCCTTCTGCTAATACATCTCAGGTGGATATTCGACTCTGCCCTCTTTATTTCCCCAATTCATAGCCCTACTGACCTGCCCGTCCTAACGCCCCGAAGGAAAAATAGAGAGCATCTCAGGAAAAACCTTTTCTACTTGCACGCCACCTTTTTCTCTTATACCCTAAAAAACAAAAGAAATTCTAATCACTCAAGGGGAGTGCGATGCGTCGAAAGCTCTTTTCAGCGGTCGTTTGCGGGGGGTTTTCATTTATTCTGGCTAGTTGCGCGACATCGTCATCCCCTTCCCTTGCCCTTTCCAGCTACAAGCCAATCCCCCCAGAAGGAATCCAGCTTCCCACCGAGGCGGAAACTACCATTGATTACTCGCTTTTTTACGCGACTACACGAAAACCATTACAGACCGGTGCTCCAAGATCCACGGTGCCTTACGCCGCTTCACGTGACCCAGAATTTCATCAAGGACCATCAGAGTTAAATTACGGAACGTTAGTTGTTCACGTTCCGAAACACCATCAAACCGGCTCGACGGGTTCTCTGATCGGAGATATCACCGGCCAAGACCCCAGTTTGACAGTTAGCCGTATCCAGCCCTATGCCGACGAATCAACGTTTTTGCACAACGTCGCAATACACATGCACGATGCCGTAGATTTGGATGCCGTCGTTGTGTACATCCATGGCTTTAACAATAGCTTTGAACAGTCTGCGCTTCGTGCCGGACAGCTTGGCGTCGACCTTGGTATCCCGCAGTACCGCATGTTCTTGTTTAACTGGCCCTCTGCGGCTTCAACAGCCTCGATCGTTCACGGATACTTTATGGACGAAGCGGCGATCGACGCCAGTGAAGCGTACCTTGCCAAATATCTGACACAAATCGCTAGTTTGGCGAATGGTCGTAAGATTCACGTCGTCGCACACAGCATGGGAAACCGAGCGCTATTACGTGTGGTGGCAGGAGCGCTTCATGATGCGGCCGTCAACAACGCAATTCATTTTGGACAGATCATTCTCGCGGCGCCGGATGTCGATGCCGAAGTATTTCACGCATTAGCGCCTGCCTATCTCGACATCTCGGACCAGACGACCGTCTATTTGTCTCCCTTCGACAAAGCTGTACATCTGTCCGAAGCTGTACATGACTACCCACGCGTTGGATGCGGCAACGCCCCAATATTTCCCGTCAAGCATATCGACTACGTCGTGTCTTATATCAACGTAGATCTAATCGATATTGGACACGCCTATTTTGCGCAAGCGACGCCATTTCTTGCCGATATGAAGAGCCTGATTTTCCACGGACAATCGATTCGTGCAAATGCGCCTTGGCATCCAAAGAAAGGCTACTGGGTCGTCGGGGAGAGCTTACCCGCACCCAATTCAGTGGATCGATGGGGATGTGAAATTATTCAAACTACAACCATCGGTGCTCCTTAAATTAGTGGTGCTACCAGCCTTGACTCCTGAACGGCGTATTAGCGGAAAACCTAGCTGTTTTCGAGCGCAAGATCGGACTGTCAACAGGAATCGAGGATGATATATGCGTGAATACACGTGCTGGGTATTAAACGGGATCCTGATGATGTTGACTGGATGCCAGAGCCTTAGCAGTGTTGTGCAAGAAAATCTGACGGAGGCGAATGCGCTGAGTCAGATATGCTCTTCACAGAACGTATCGTCACTTACAGCGAAGATAAAATTTTCGGATCAAATAAAAGAGGTGGTGGCAAAAGATTTTGGATTTTCCTTGACTGCACTCAAGGATGAAAAGGGGAATGCAGTCCAGAGCTTACCGTCCTTAATAGATAAGATTCGTGATGACATCGCGAACCTGTCGGCGGACGATCAAGCTATGGTCATGGATGCTTCCGTGACCTTGGCCAAAATCCGAACCGAAGTTCAGACCATGAATGCTTCCATTCAGGTTGCAGCCAACAAATTGCAGTCGACCGCGACGCAAACACAATGCAACGATAACGACGGTGTACTACCTAACTGCATACTCTCGATTGAAGGCGTGATTTATGGTACCGCCTCGGCCGTCAAAAGCGACATGGGGCAGATCAAAGCTGATATTTCAACGTTCGCCAACCAGGCAAACACTCTTGCCGCAAAGATCAATAACAACAATTCTGTAAAGAACGACATCACACAGGATCTTGTGTCGATTGTCACGCTCAGCGATGGGCTATACAGAACCATTGCTTCTATCGCGGATGCAAATCCCAATACCCCTTGCCCAGCATGTTCAATTTTTTATAACGACGCCAAACCTGTGATAAATCAATATGTCGCCGCTGAAACTGCCCAATTGGCAATGAATGCGTTGACGCGAGTCGCTCGTGATGTTGAGGACAAACTTGACCAAATTGATAACAAAACTTGGTTTGTGATCTCGTTAACAGAATTCTTTGTCGGCCCTCATGCAGCAAAGGGACTATCTAACGATATCAAAAATGCTGCTTGGGTGAAAGATCCAACGACCGTCGAGAAAGAAGTGCTCAATGCACTGTTCGCCTTTTCCTGCCAAAGGCTGACAGCAGAAAGCACTCAACAATCACTAAATATGGTGCGTGCCGACACGCTGCTTTACCCAGTATACGAAGGCATCATCATAGCGATGGCAAAACGGTACACGCCTCAAAACGAAGCCGGGAATGAACCCAACTCACCAACGACATCAACAAATTCGGCTCGGCGCACAGCAAATGCATCCAATACCATTAAAAATGTAAGCGACGCAGAGCTTGCTGCCACCGTCTTTCGGACGAATACCTCTCCAGCCCGATTGGCAGCACTTAAGACAGTTATTTCCGCTCAATCCATGCACATTTCGCAACAAATTGACACAAACTCGAAGGAGGCTAGCAAAACAGTAATCAATCTGTTAACGAGGCTAAAAGAGGCCGGCATAAAAAATCGGGCAACAGTTCCAATGCAAACAGATAACGATAACAAGGCACCACCGCCTGGCACAGCCCAAATAAGGCGCTATGAATCGGACAAGTTCACTCTTAAAGGAAAATCCAGTGCAGCTATACCTCTACATCAAACACCTGACAAATTAACAAAACTACCAACATCCGCACAGTTGAAAGATCAATGGAAACAGAACATTCTTCCTCTATTTTCAAATTGATTCGATAACACTGCATCGCACTATGCGTTCCTTTGCTGTAAGCCCAATTAGATAACTATCAAAAGGAGCAACTAAGATGATCACGAAAATAATCTTGCTGCTAGCAGCAGTCTGGTTCACAGCCGGCGCTACAGCAGCCAATCAGGAGGATTTTTCTTTTCTGCCGCCTAAAGACGAGACATCAGCGGTCAATCTTTGGGCAACCCATTACTATGTCCAAGCCGCCACAGAAATTGGGACAGGCGTTCCAATCCGTAGTAAATCCGGACAAGCGCTCACAGGTATGCTGAACCCAAGAGATTGGTGCCTTGGCGCCATTGAGGGCACAATTCAAGTATCCGGCACCGACACAGTAAAGACCCTCAACTATGCTGGTGCGAGCGGAAACATACAGGTCGACTGTGCTGCCGTCCTAAAAATCGATCCGAAACGCAAGCCATGGATTTCTTCGGTCGGAAAATCGTACTTTACTGCCGCCAAAGGACCTTTCGGTGACGGCGTCTCAGGGTTCATTCTTGTACCCTATCGAACAATCGCAGTAGATCCATCACGCATCCCCTTTGGCACAGCCTTGTACATCCCAAAAGCAAAGGGGGTAGAGGTCACGGTTGTTCCCGGAAAGACAATCCGTCACGACGGCTACTTTTTTGCCGCTGATACGGGTGGGGCAATCAAGGGGCAACATATAGATGTCTTTTGCGGCGCAACGGCAGAAAACTGCTTTCCCGCGTTCATCACAAGTGACGATACAACCGCGTTCAAAGCAGTAGTCGTTACTGATGCCTCAGTAATATCGAAGCTGAAAAACATGCACAAACCATGATGTGCTCCGCGCCGCAGCAACCGCCGGTCAGCTAAGTCCGGCCAGCGTCAACAACAGAGGGATGTGCCCAGCGGCACATCCCTCTTTTTACTTCCCGTGCAAGTATCAGCGCATCGGCGCGAGCATGGCGCTGGGCTATCGCACTGCAAAAGCCCGACGCCTTGCTTCGGACGCTCGACAGTTGGCTTCGGAAGCTTGATCGCCTGCCTCCGGAGGTTCGACGCCCTGCTTCGGAGCTTCGATGTTGAACTTCCGAAGCTCGATCACCTGCTTTGGTGGTTCGATTCCCTGCTTCGGAAGCTAGATGGGCTGCTTGTTGAGGTTCAACGCTCTGCTTCGGGGCTTCGATGTTAAGCTTCCGAAGCTCGACGACCTGCTTCAAAAGCTCGGTGGCCTGCTTCGGAAGTCCAATGGCCTTCCGGAGCGTCAATTACCAACATCCAGGCAACTATCGCCGCCAAATGGAACAGGTAATAGATCGACAACAAGCACACTATCCTAGCCCTAAGCCCGGCCACCTGTTAGACTTCCCTCCCCCTTCCCCCACCCCTTAAGCTGGCGACATCATCATCGTGAAAACCTCCTCCTTCTCTACCCTCCCGCTGGCGCCGGCGTTACTCAGCAACCTGGATAGCCTTGGCTATCATGAAATGACCGTGATCCAGGCGCACAGCCTGCCGGTGATCCTCGAGCGGCGCGATCTGATCGCTCAGGCCAAGACCGGCAGCGGCAAGACGGCTGCCTTCGGCATCGGCATCCTGCACAAACTCAATCCCAGCTATTTTGCGATCCAGGCGCTGGTGCTGTGCCCTACGCGTGAACTGGCGGACCAGGTCGCCAAAGAGCTGCGGCGCCTGGCGCGCTTTGCCGACAACGTCAAGATCCTGACCTTGTGCGGCGGCACCCCGATGGGGCCGCAGATCGGCTCGCTGGAACATGGCGCACATATCATCGTCGGCACGCCGGGGCGTATCCGCGATCACATCGGGCGTGGCAGCATCAACCTCGGCACGGTGCAAACGCTGGTGCTGGATGAAGCCGACCGCATGGTCGACATGGGCTTTTACGAAGAAATCTCGGGCATCGTCAGCGCTTGCCCGGCGCGCCGTCAGACCTTGCTGTTTTCCGCGACTTATCCTGACAACATTCGCAAAGCCAGCGCCGAATTCCTGCGCGACGCGGTCGAAGTCAAGGTTGAAGCGCAGCACGATACCGGTCGCATCGAGCAACGCTTTTACGAAGTCTCCTACGAAGGCCGCAACGCAGCGGTGGCGCAGTTGCTGAACCACTATAAGCCGGTCTCTACCATCGCCTTTTGCAATACCAAGATCCATTGCCGCGAACTGGCCGACGAATTGCGCGCCCAGGGTTTCAGTGCGCTGGCGCTGTACGGCGAGCTGGAACAGCGCGAGCGCGACGAGATCCTGGTGCGTTTCGCCAACCAAAGCTGCTCGGTGCTGGTCGCAACAGACGTTGCGGCACGCGGGCTGGATATCCAGACCCTGGGCGCGGTCATCAATGTCGATGTTTCCAAGGATACCGAAGTCCATATCCACCGCGTCGGCCGCACCGGCCGTGGCCAGGAGCGAGGATTGGCGCTGAGCTTGTGCGCGCCGAATGAAAAGAAATGGGTCAAGCTGATCGAGGATTACCAGCAAGGACCGGTCAGCTGGTTCGACCTGGCAGAGCTGAAAGCGGCCGACGGCGAGCCATTGACGGCGCCCATGCTGACCCTATGCATCATGGGCGGCAAGAAAGACAAGCTGCGGCCGGGCGATTTATTGGGCGCACTGACCGGCGAGGTCGGCTTGAGCAAGGAACAGGTCGGCAAGATCAGCGTATTTGAATTCGTCACCTATGTGGCGCTGGATAAACGGATTGCCAAGCAGGCGTTCAGCCGCTTGAGCAGCGGCAATATCAAGGGCAAGAACTTCAAGATGCGATTTATTTAATGCTGGACGCCGCCGGCTAGCATTGTATTTGATTGCATATAAATAATTGTTTTTGTATATTAACTCGATGCGCGCGGCGGCAAAAGTGTGTTAAATTTCTTAACGGAAACCTTTTTGCGAGTGCGGAAACCCGGGACCCGCGCCGCAGCTGAAGCCAAAAAAAGGCATATACCTTGTGATTCGAAATGCTAGCCGATGTGATGTTGCAACACCCTCGCTATCAGTTCACTATCGATAGAAGCGCCGTCCCTTCTTTGACAGCAATCTGACAGCGGTTTTGCAGCAGAAGAAAAGAATTTCCTTCCATGAAAAACACACATTTTTTACGGGAGTGCAGCTATGTTTAGTTGGCAAGAACAACAAATGCAATCGATGCTGAGCGCGAAATCCGCGCCGGTTCTGTTTAACGCCTTGTCCGGAGTTGCCAAGCAGCTCGGCTTCGATTATTGCGCTTACGATATGCGCCTGCCCTGGCCTGTGGCCGAACCCAAGGTAGTCAGCTTGAACAACTACCCCGCGCGTTGGCAGCAGCGCTATCAGCAAGAACGCTATCAGAAAATCGACCCCACGGTGGCGCATGGCAAGCAATCAAATCTGCCTGTGGTCTGGTCCGACAAGCATCTCGCCAGCAACCACACATTCTGGGAAGATGCTCGCTCGCACGGCCTGCATACAGGCTGGGCGCAATCCTGCCATGACGCCAAAGGCATCTCCGGTTTGCTCAACCTATCGCGTTCGGATGACAGCGTCTCGCACAAGGAGCTGCGTGAAATCTCGCTCAGGCTGTCATGGCTGGTAGGAGTTGCGCATGAGGCCTTGTCGCAACTGTTGATCGAGAAGTATATGCCGGAAGCCGCCACTCAATTGACCGAGCGAGAACTCGAAGTGCTGCGCTGGACTGCCGATGGTAAGACTTCGGGTGAAGTCAGCGAGATCATGAACATTTCCGATCGTACGGTGAATTTCCATATTTCGAACACCTTGAAAAAACTCAACGCAACCAATAAGACCGCTGCCGCCATCAAGGCGGTGCGACTCGGCATTTTATAGCCGCGGCAGGCGCGGCCTGCATTCTGACGTCCCACATCTGAGCCTCACGTCGACGCCACACATCTGCCCCTATCAATCCGGCCCTGCCGGATTTTTTTTTGCCCCACGCCCGGCCTCATTCCCCCGCCGCATGCCGCCCCGCATGTCGGCCTGCACACCTACCTGTAAACCTTGACAGTTACGCCAGGCACCCCGCGCATTTGAAAATTAATTCACTAACAACTAGTTAAGGACACAAGCGATGAACGTCATTTCCGGGGCCGCTGCCGAGTTATCAGGTGAGTTATTTTCAAGAATTTCCAGTTATCGCCACAAGGTTTTCGTCGAAACCCTGCAATGGAAACTGGAGACCAAAGATGGTGCAGAACTGGACCAGTTTGATCACGCCGACACAATCTACGTGGTGGCGCAAGATAAGCATGGAGAAATCAACGGCTGCGCTCGCTTGCTGCCCACCAGTCAACCATATTTGCTGAGCGAAGTATTTCCGCAATTGCTCAAAGGCGCGGCGCCGCCCTGTACCAACGACGTGTGGGAACTGTCGCGTTTTGCGGCAGTCGATTTCAGCAAGAAAAACGACTCGCCGCTGGGACAGGTATCGGCATCGAATGGCTACGAGCTGCTGCAAGCCTCGATAGACTGTGCGGCAAGACGCGGCGCCAAACACCTTATCACTGTCTCGCCGATTGGCATCGAGCGCTGGTTGCAGCGCGGGGGTTTTAAAGCGCATCGTTCGGGGCCGCCCATGCTGATCGATGGCCATCGGATTTTTGCCTGCCTGATTGACGTATGAATAACGCGCATTTCCTGTTTTAAGGTAACCATCGGATTGCTAGCCAGGTGCACGATCAATCATCCTAAAGACCCGCCCCAACGCCGCCGCGGCGATTGACACGTAACAGAAACCTCCCTTATTGTGAATCACAAGATCGATACACGATAAGGGAAAACAGCCATGAGCATCTGGGGCACAGCCAATCTCTTGCGCGCGCGCGACGGCCGCGAAGCCAAGGTGCTGTCAGCCGAACTGTTCTTTGATCTGGTGTACGTCTTTGCCGTTACCCAGCTGTCTCATCATTTGCTGGAAAATCTCACGGCTCTGGGTGCTTTCCAAACCCTGGTGTTGTGGTTTGCGGTCTGGCTGGTGTGGCAATACACCTGCTGGGTGACCAACTGGTTTGACCCGGATACGATGCCGATCAGGCTGCTGCTGTTCGCCATCATGCTGGTCAGCCTGGTGATGTCGGCGGTATTGCCAGACGCCTTTGGCGAACGCGGCCTGGTTTTTGCGGTGTGCTACGCCACCATGCAGATCGGCCGCACGCTGTTTGTAGTATTCCATCTGGGGTGCCACCACGCCTTAAGCAAGAACTTCCAACGCATGCTGGGCTGGCTGTGCATCTCGGGCGCCTTCTGGATTGCCGGCGGCCTGGCGGCGGCCAATTACCGGCTCTGGTTCTGGATGCTGGCGGTGGCCTGCGAATACCTGTCGCCGATGATCGGCCTGTGGCTGCCCGGCATGGGCCGCTCCCAGACGCAGGAATGGACCATAGAGGGCGGCCATATGGCCGAACGCTGCCAGTTGTTCGTGATAGTGGCGCTAGGCGAATCGATCCTGGTGACCGGCGCCACCATCAGCCATATGGCGAACTGGGACGCGCCGACCCTGATCGCCTTCCTGGTAGCTTTCGTCGGCAGCCTGGCAATGTGGTGGATCTATTTCGACACCAGCAGCCAGGCCTGCACCGACGCCATCGTGCATTCGAAAGATCCAGGACGCATAGGCGCTTATTTTCACTACACCCACGTCATCATCGTTGCCGGCGTGATTATTACCGCCGTCGGTTACGAGCTGGCGATCGCCCATCCAGCCGGGCACATAGACACAAAATCGCTGGCGGTGCTGATCGGCGGGCCGATGGTTTATTTGTTCGGCAACGGCGTCTACAAGACCGTGGTCTACCGCCTGTTTCCGCTTTCTCATGTGATCGGGCTGACGGCGCTGGCGATATTGATCCCGTTCGCCTATTACACCGACCAGTTGATGATTGCCGGCCTGACTACCGCGCTACTGATCGTCGCGGCGACCCAGGAAAGTATTTCACGCCGCCGCTCACAGCACTCACGACGCGCCGAATAAATCTGACTTAAGCCGGATTGCCGCCGGCGGCACTGGTAGCACGCAAGCGCGCCACATCGCGCGCCGGCGGCGAGCCAAACATGCGGTTGTACTCGCGACTGAATTGCGAGGGGCTTTCATAACCGACCAGATGCCCCGCCGTGGCGGCGTCGCCGACCTGGGTAAACAACAGGCGGCGCGCCTCTTGCAGCCTGAGCTGTTTCTGATATTGCAAAGGCGTCATCGCCGTCACCACCTTGAAATGATGGTGCAAGGAGGATGAGCTCATATTCGCTTCACGCGCCAGGTTTTCTATCCGCAGCGGCAGCCGGTAGTCGCGCTTGATCAATTCGATCGCTTTGACCACATGTTGCGCCTGGCTGTCGGACATAGCGATCTGCTGCAACATGCCACCCTGCTCATCTTGCAGCAGCCGGTACAGGATTTCCCGTATCGCCAGCGGCGCCAGCACCGCGATATCCTGCGGCGTCGCCAGCAATTGCATCAGGCGCAGCACTGCATCCAGCAGGCTGGAATTAGCCTTGCTGACAAACATGCCGCGCGCCGGCAGGTCGGATTTTTTTGCATGCACCTTCCCCGCCATGATCAGGTCGCCGATCTCTTTCGGATCGAGATCCAGCCGCACGCAAAGATACGGCAGCTCCGGCGTCGCTTGCGATACATGTCCCATCACCGGCAGGTCTACCGAAACCACCAGGTACTGGGCGGAATTGTAAATATAGACTTCATCGGCCAGCATCACTTGCTTCTGTCCTTGGGCGATAATGCACAAGGCCGGCATGTGCAAGGCATGGACCGGCGTCGTAGGTTGCGACAGTCGCACCACGTGGAGCGGCGCAATCGCCGTCTGGTGTATGCCGTCGGTGGCGGCGTATTGCGCAATCAGCCGCGCCAGCTCTAATTGCTGCAGCGATAACGCTTGAGCGCCGCCGCTCCCCTGAATTGATCCTGAATCCCTCATTTCCGGCCTCATTTTCCGCCTCATTTCCAACATGTTGCAAGTGGATCGAGTCTACTATTTTTCGATCAGATGCGGCGCCGCCGGGCTATACATTTGGAGGATTGTGCAAGAAATCGGGACTAAGCGACTATGCCCGGCCAGCTCTCGAGCACGCTGCAAAACGAAGGCATTCGGCAATGCTTATATGGTTTTTTCCGAGCAGCATCAGATATAAAAGATAGTTAAATATCTGTTTTAATAAATAAGATATTTAACTATTCTTTTAAAAAAGATACTATACTATCCCTTGTCATATAAAAGTTAGTTTACTAACCCCCATGAAAACCCTGAGCGAACTCGCCGCCACCCTCCGCCAAGCCAAAGACCGATTGGCGCTTTCAGTCGTCGCCATGAGCCGCAACAGCGGGCTGACGGCGGTGACCATACGCGGCGTTCTCGCCGGCAAGAACGATCCCCGTCTCAGTACCTTGATGACAATTGCCGATCAGCTGGGGCTGGAAGTGGTGCTGCTACCGAAGGCAGTAGCGTCTTCGATTGCCGCAAAATCGCCCGCCGAAGAAGAGGTGCAAAGCCTGGTGGCGGCAGCGCTGGCGCAACCGGGGAAGGGGCAGCGCAAATGAACCTCAGCGCGCTGGATATCTATGTGGCGGAGCGCCAGGTCGGGGTCTTGTTCCAATACGGCGACATGGTGCGCTTCCAGGTCGATCCCGGCTATGCCCAAGACCCGCAGCGGCCGACCTTGTCGCTATCGATGCGCGCCGCCACGCCGCAACAGGATATGGCCTTGCTGCTCAATCCGCTGGCAGCCATTTTCAATTCGCCCGGCCAGATGCGGCTGCCCGCCTTCTTCCAGAACTTATTGCCTGAGGGCGTATTGCGCAAGCAAATCGCGCTTGAGCGCAACTGCGCGGAAGACAATCATTTTGAACTGCTGGCTGCCTGCGGCCGCGACTTGCCCGGCGCGGTCAGGGCCATCCCGACCAAGCTGACGCGGGCCATGATGACGCGCCTGGTGACGCAAGACCAGGAAGCCATAGAAGAAAGCGTGATCGCCGCGCCGCTGGTGGACGGCGTCTCGATTTCCGGCATGCAGCCGAAACTGGCCCTGATCCTGGAAGGCGGCAGGTATGTCAGCCGTACCCGCCATAAAGACGCCCATATCATCGGCAAGCTGCCCACCGCGCAATACGACCATCTGCCGGAAGTCGAACATCTGTCCTTGCAACTGGCACAGGCAGCCGGCGTCACCGTGTGCAGCGCCAGCTTGCAGCCACTGGCCGCGATCATGGCTGAACATCTGCATCCGTCACATACGGCAGGTGAAAACCAGCAATTCCTGGCAGTGCAAAGATTCGACCGCGATCAGCCGGGCCGGCTGCATGTAGAAGATTTTTGCCAGATACTGGGCGTCGATCCAGACAAAAAATATACCGGCGCCAGCTATGCCGACATGGCGCTGGTGATGCAGGCCGTGGCGGGATTGGGTGAAGCCGCCTGCCATGAATTATTACGCCGCATCACCGTCAACGAATTGATCGGCAATTATGACGCCCACCTGAAAAATTTCGGCATCCGCTATCTGGCCGATGGCCGGATTGAATTCTCACCTGCCTATGACGTGGTGGCCTATAGCGTGTACCTGAGCGGCAGCGGCCACGCCCTCAAATTTGCCGAGGGCCAGGCCAAGCGCTCCTTCCTGTCGCCCGTCACCTTGCGCGCCTTCGCCAACCGCAGCGGCATGCTGGAACCGCCGCTGCGCCAGGTCATCAGCGAAGTCTGCAAAAAAGCCCTGGCAGCATGGCCGGACCTGATCGCCGCCAGCCAGTTGCTGCCGCATCAAAAAAACCGGCTGATGGAATATTTCATGGGGCGCGAGATCATCGCCGGCTTGCGCGCAAGGCAAGCCAGGCAGAGCGCAAAAGCCGCCGCCAGCTAGCCGACTGCCTGATTTTGCCGATTTTTTGCCGATTTGCATGGCCGCCCGATAAAAAATATCCGCTCCGCAAAAATTGCCAGAATCCGCTAATATCATCCCTTCCCTCGCATAAGGAAATGCAATGCCCGCAACCGTAGACCAAGCCCAACCAGGCATTCTCGCAGCACTCTCGCCACTCGGCCGTTCACTCACATTTCGCCTTAATGGTCAAAATCCGCAAGCAGCGCTGAGCCGGCTGCGTGAAGTATTTGCGGCTGACTGGGGTGTCGTCGGCCTCGGTGCGCCGTTAGTCCAGGCACTGGACCAGCACGTCGCCGGCCTGCGGCCGTTTCCGGCGCTTGAAGGACACGGCTGCGCGGCGCCGTCGACGCAGCAAGCCATGTGGATCCTGCTGCGCGGCAGCGACCGCAGCAGCCTGTTCGAACGCACCGCGCAACTGGTCGAACTGCTGAGTGAAGCTCTGGTGCTGGAAGACGCGCTGGATACCTTCCGTTACCGCGACAACCGCGATCTGACCGGTTACGAAGACGGCACCGAAAACCCCAAGGACGCCGCCGCCATTGCCGCCGCGCTGGTGGCGGAAGGCGTCGGCCGCCAGGGCTCCAGTTTTGTTGCGGTACAACGCTGGATTCATGACTTGCCACGCTTCCGCGCTTTCCCCGTAGAACAGCGCGACGCCAGCATCGGCCGCCAGATCGCCGACAACGAAGAAATCGAGGACGCACCCGAATCGGCTCACGCCAAGCGTGCGGCGCAGGAAAGTTTTACGCCCGAGGCTTACATGGTGCGCCACTCCATGCCGTGGGATAACGGCCAGCAGCAAGGCACGGAATTCATCGCTTACGGCGAATCCAGCGACCGTTTCGAAAACGTCTTGCGCCGCATGCTGGGCCTCGAAGACGGTATCGTCGACGCCCTGTTCAGCTTTTCTCGCCCGGTCACCGGCGGCTATTACTGGTGCCCGCCGCTACAGGGCGGCCGCCTCGATCTGCGCAGCATCGGCATCTAAGCCAACGTGACCGCCATCCAGCTTTCATTACCTGCCGCGCGCGCCTTGCAACTGGCGGCGCAAGGCTTGCTCAATCCGCCGCGCAAAAAAGCCGTCAAGCATGACGTGCTGGCTACGATCCGGCAAATGGGCGTATTGCAAATCGACACCATCCATGTGGTGGCGCGCAGCCCCTACCTGGTGTTGTGGAGCCGGCTCGGCAGCTATCAGCAGAGCTGGCTGGATGAATTGCTGGAGGAGCGCCAGCTGTTCGAGTACTGGGCGCACGAAGCCAGTTTCTTGCCGATCGAGGATTACGGTTTGTACCGGCACCGCATGATCGATCCCGGCTCGATGGGCTGGAAATATTCCGCCAAATGGATGGAGGAGCATCGCGACACCATAGAGCAACTGGTGCAGCATATCCACCAGCACGGCCCGGTACGCTCGGCCGATTTCAAGCGCACCGACGGCAAAGGCGGTGGTTGGTGGGAGTGGAAACCTGAGAAACGCTCGCTCGAAGTCCTATTCACCGCTGGCCGCCTGATGATCGCCAAGCGCCGTAATTTTCATCGGATTTACGATCTCGCCGAGCGTATCTTGCCGGATTGGGATGACGCCCGCATGCCCTCTACCGCCGACACCCAGCGCACGCTGCTGCTGAAGGCGGTACAAGCGCTGGGGGTGGCAAAATCGAGCTGGATCGGCGATTACTTCCGCACCGCCAAGAGCCGTCCCAAACCCGATCCCGAGACCCTGGTCGAGGATGGCAGCCTGCTGCGCGCCACGGTCGACGGCTGGCAGCAGCCGGTATACATTCATCCGGCCCATCGTGAACTGGCGCTGGCCGCAGCCGACGGTTCCTTAAAACCCACCACCACCAGCCTGCTCTCGCCCTTCGATCCACTAGTATGGGACCGCAAGCGCGCACTGGAACTATTCGATTTCGATTACCGGCTGGAATGCTATACGCCCGAGGCCAAGCGCAACTACGGTTATTTCACGCTGCCGATCCTGCATCGCGGCGCGCTGGTCGGGCGGCTGGACGCCAAGGCCCACCGCAGCCAAGGCGTGTTTCAAGTCAAGGCTCTGTATCTGGAGCCCGGCGCCCGCACCAGTCAACGATTTGTGACCGAACTGGCCGCAACCTTGCAGCGTTTCGCTGCATGGCATGGCACGCCGCAGGTGGCGCTTGAGCTATGCACGCCACGCAGCTTTCGGAGCATGCTGAAAGCGGCGTTGGCTTGATTTATTTCTAGCAGCCTGTCGGACTTAGGGGATCGAAGCGAAAAAATAGCTGAGCGAGGGCAGATTTTGCCGGGTTCGCAGTGTCAATAGCTAGCTATTGACCAAGAAACCGGTGAAATATGGACCGCTCAGCTATTTTTGCAGCCGATCATCCCTAAGTCCGACAGGCTGCTAGGACCTGTTAACCCGCCTTCAGCAGATTTTTGTTGGTGCCGATGCCAAACACGCGTGGCCGCCCGATGCCGTACCCCTGGGCAAAATCGACGCCAATCTCAGTCAGAATACCGATAGTCCGCTCATTGACGGCAAATTCGGCAATCGTTTTCTTCCCCATCAAATGCCCGATCTTGTTGATTGCCTCGACCATTGCATAATCGGTCGGGCTATTCAACATGTCTTTGACAAAACCGCCATCGATCTTGATGAAATCTACCGGCAGATTCTTCAGGTAGGCAAACGACGACATGCCGGCGCCGAAATCGTCAAGCGCAAAACGGTAGCCCACGCTCCTTAATTCCTGGATGAAGTGCGCGGCTTTGGTAAAATTGGCGATCGCGCTGGTCTCGGTGATTTCAAAACAGATGATTTGCGGCGCTATACCGTATTTCACATGCTGTTCCAGCAAGAAATTGAGGAAATTGCTGTCGCCTATGCTGGTGCCGGACAGGTTGATAGCGCAAGTCTGGATTTCCAGACCGCGCCCTTGTTCATGCATTTTCGCCAGCGTGGCAAATACCGTAGAAACCACCCAGCGATCGATAGCCGGCATCAGGTTGTAGCGCTCGGCGGCGGGAATGAACACCATCGGCAGCACCAGGTTATCGTCCTTATCAAGCATGCGCAGAAGGATCTCAAAATGCGCGCCGTGGCTGGCAGGCTTGCCCAAGGCGACAATCTCTTGCGAGAACAGGCAGAAGCGTTCATGGGTGAGCGCTTCATTGATACGGGTAATCCACTCCATTTCGCCGTGCCGTATCGACAGTTCGCTGTCATCCAGACGGTACTCATGCACCCGGTTGCGGCCCTTTTCCTTAGCCAGGTAACAGGCGGCGTCGACCGCGCTCATGATCTGGCCCAGCGTATGCATTTCGCCCGCCATATTGATCAGGCCGATACTGACGCCAATAGTGAACGGCTTATTGTTCCAGACGAACTGAAAATCAGCCACCGCCTGCCGCAGCCCTTCGGCAATCCGCAGCGAATGTTCGACCGGACAATTTTCCAGCAAGACGCCGAATTCATCGCCGCCCAGACGGGCGATGGTGTCGGTATCGCGCAAACGCTGCTTCAATAGCACGCTGACTTGCCGGATCAGTTCATCGCCGGCGGCATGGCCGCAAGTGTCGTTGACTACCTTGAACTGGTCCAGATCCAGGTACAGTACCGCATGCTGGCGCTGCTGGTCGCGCGAAGTAATCATCGCCACCGTCAGCCGCCGCTCGAACTCGCGTCGATTGATGAGCCCTGTCAACTCATCGTGGCTGGCCTGATATGACAGTTGGGCGGCATATTCACGGTCCTTGCTGACATCATGCAAGACCAGCACGGTGCCGATGGTCTCGCCGCTCAGATTACGGATCGGTTCGGCCGATAGATTGACGGCGACCTCGCTGCCGTCGTTACACACCAGCAGCAGATTCGATGGGCTATCGGTCGGCATGTTGTTGTCGAGAATCTGATGGATCAGATCGGGAATCCGCTTGCCCGACGTTTCGCCCACCACATTCAGGATTTTTTCCAGCGGCAAACCGCGTGCCGACGCCAGCGTCCAGCGGGTCAGGATTTCTGCGGTGGGGTTCAGGTATTCCACCAGACCGTCGGTGCTGAGCGTAATCACCGCCTCGCCGATCGACTCCAGCGTCACCTGGGCCCGCTCTTTGGCGGCATACAGCTGCTCTTCGGAGCGTTTGCGGGCGGTGATATCGGTAAACGAACCGGCCATGCGCACCGGTTTGCCGGCCGCATTGCTGGTCGACTGCGCACATGAGCGCACCCAACGCAATTCGCCCGCCTTGGTGACCACCCGGAACTCGATATCGCAAGGCGAATTGTCATGCAAATGCGCGGTCAGTTTGGCCCGTACCGCATCCAGATCCGAAGGGTAGATACAGTTAAGGAACTGCAGCGGCGTCGGCTCGGGGTCTTCCAGCGCATACCCCAGCAACTCCTTCAGGCGTGGCGAATAGTAGATGTTGTCGGCCTGGATATCCCAGTCCCACAAACCGTCGTTACTACCCAGCATTGCCAGATGCAGGCGTTCCTCGCTGATCTTCAGTGCTTTTTCGAAGCGGTCGCTCTTGATCAGGATATAGCGTGAAATCCAGCTGCCGAAAATCATCAGTGCGATGGCGATCGTCAGCGTCGCCAGCAATAGCAAGCGCTGAACCTCGCGTGACGATTCTCCCAGGCTGGCGGAGAAACGCAGCTCCAGCGGCGTCAATTGAGCATCTATCTCGCGGATGCGGGAGAGGCTGGCGGCCAGCGTCAGCGGATTCGGATTGCCGGCGGCAATCGCCGCATGCAAACGCTCGGCTTCCGCACTTAATTCCTGGATCAGTTGATCGCCGATCTTCCAGTTGGAGAGCGGCTCTTGCAGCAGGCTGAAATTCTTGTAGTTACGATACAGGCTGATGATGCCGTTTATATCGTCGGGGTGATTGCCACCTTCGATAAAGGCCTGGCGCACCAGTTGCAGATCCGGATCAGGTTTATCCAGCTCCGTCCTGGCCATCTGATCGCCCAGCGGCACAGCCAGCGATTGCAGGACTTTCTGGTAATCGGCGTCGGTTTGTGTGATCGCATATTGATTCAGGTGGAACACCGCCTCCTTCTGCGCTTTCGACCACAGGCTCTCGCCGCCGACAAAAGCCCGCACTGAAGACAGGATATTCATGCTGAACGCCAGCATCCCTACCATCAAGGCCACAATCGCCAGGAAAGGGAAGATCACCTTGATCCAGCGCACTCCGCTATCCAGAGTAAAAAAGTTTTTCAATTGCTGCATTACAAAACCTCGCTGATGAATTTGCACCGTCAGATTGCATAGTCAAAAAGCTTTAGCGGAATTGCAGAAAATTGCGAAAAACAACACTACTTGAAACCGGGCCCGAATAGCCTCATCATACGGCCAATATTTTCCAATTTGCAAGTTTACTGCTGGAAATAAAAGAATGCGTTGCTTACCTCGGCGTAAACATCAGGAAACGACGGAAAACCTCTCAAAACGACGGCTGGCGACGACCGCTATGGTGCAAAAAACCGTCGCCTGGCGTCCTGCTCGGCGCTTGGCAGATTGATTCGCAGATTTTGTCCATACCGGCATATTCGCTCAGTACAAAAATTGGCCGATCGTTACCTATATCAGCCGTGCTACCATCGACGGTTTGCCGTCCCTCACTTGATTCATCATTCATGACCCAGTCTTTGCTCGTCGATAACGTAGCTACCCGCAGCTTTCCTACTCACCCGGACATTCTGCACGGACCGGCCCAGCCGGAACTGATACGCAACGAGGTGCTTGCCGATCTGCTCGAGGCCAGCGCCGCGCGCGTGCCGGATCAGATCGCCATGATTTTTGGCGAGCGCCAGCTAAGTTATCGAGAACTCAACCATCGCGCCGACCAGGTGGCTTCGCGCCTGATCGCCACCGGCGTCGGGCCGGGCCAGATCATCGGCTTGTGGCTGCCGCGCGGCATCGACCTGTTGATCATGCAAGCCGGCATCGCCAAAACCGGCGCTGCCTGGCTGCCGCTGGACGCCGACACACCGGTAGAGCGCATCGCGGTTTGCCTGGAAGACGCGCAGGCGCCTGGCATTGTCAGTTGCCAGCAATTCGCCTCACGCCTGAGGTTGGGACTAGGACTGGAAGCGGGCCATCTTGCATGCCAGATCTGGACCGCCGAGCAGTTGCTCGCCGCCGACGACGCCAGCACGCCGCTGCAACGCCGCCAAAACGTCCAGCGCAGCGATCCGGCCTATGTGATCTACACCTCCGGCTCGACCGGCAAGCCGAAAGGCATCGCCATCACCCAAGGCGCCATCTGCCATTTCCTGCGCAGTGAAAACGCGGTATTGGGAGTCAGCGCCAGCGATCGCGTCTATCAGGGCTTTTCAGTGGCCTTCGACATGTCGTTCGAAGAAATCTGGATCAGTTACCTGGCCGGCGCTACGCTTTGGATCGCCCCCAAGGAACTGGCCTCCGATCCGGAAGCCTTGCCGCTGGCGCTGGCCGCACACGGCGTTACCGTTTTGCATGCGGTGCCGACCCTGCTGGCGCTGTTCAATCAAGATGTACCGAGCTTGCGCATCATCAATCTGGGCGGCGAAATGTGCCCTGAGGCGCTGGTCAGCCGCTGGGCAAAACCGGAATCCGGCCGGCATATCTTCAACACCTACGGTCCGACCGAGGCGACGGTATCGGCCAGCCTGGCAGAACTGCACGCCAATGAAACGGTAACCATCGGCCGCCCCTTGCCTAATTACGGCTTGCTGGTGATTAATCCGGCTGTCGAAAACGGCTTGATCCTGCTGCCGCGCGGCGAAGTGGGCGAATTGTGCATCACCGGCCCCGGCGTCGCCGAAGGTTATCTGGGGCGCCCGGAGCTGACGGCCGAGAAATTCCTGGGCAACCCCTGGTCCAGCGGCAGCCATGACCGTCGCTTGTACCGCACCGGCGACCTGGCCCGGATCGAAGCCGACGGCCGGGTCCAATGCCTCGGCCGTACCGACGATCAGGTAAAGATCCGCGGCTTTCGGGTCGAGCTGGGTGAAATCGAAGAAGCGCTGGCGCGTCAGCCCGGCGTCGGCACCGTGGCGGTAGTGTTGCGCCAGGAAGACGGCATCGACCAGTTGATCGCTTTCATCGTGCCGGAGAGTGGCTCTGAAGTTGCCCCTGCGGTTCTGCGCAACGCCCTGGCTGAACGGCTGCCGCCCTATATGGTGCCCGGTTTCTTTGAACCGATGCAGGAAATGCCGCGCCTGACTTCCGGCAAAATCGACCGCAAGGCGCTCAAAGCCCGCCCCCTGGCCGCCGTCAGCGCAGGCAACGCCGGCCTCGATTCGGATCACCCCGAGACGCCGGCCGAAGTAGCCCTGTTTGCTGCGCTTAATAAACTTTTCCCCGGCCAGCCTATCCAGCGCAGCGCCGATTTTTTCAACGATCTCGGCGGCCATTCGCTGTTCGCGGCAAAACTCGCCTCCGCTCTGCGCGCCAATCCCGATTTCGCCCATGTGACGGTGCGCGACATTTACATGAATCGCACTGTCGGTCGCATCGCTGAGGTGCTGGCGCAAGCGCCGGTCACCGGCATCGGGGTCGATACCAGCTGGGCCGCGCCGTCTGATCTGAAACGCTGGCTGTGCGGCGCTGCGCAAGCAGCGGCCGTGCCCTGGCTGGTGGCGATGCGCATGATGCAGTGGCTGGCGCCGTTTTTCACTTACCATTTCTTCACCGGCGATCCAGGCGACTCTATCGCCCTCGCCATCGCGGTGTCGGTCGGCGTGTTCTTGCTGGCCACCTTGTTCGAATTCGCAATTGCGATCGCCGCCAAATGGCTGATCGCGGGACGCCTGAAAGCCGGCCGCTACCCGCTCTGGGGCCTCACCTATTACCGCTGGTGGCTGGCGGATCGCCTGATCGAGGCGGCGCCGGCTTATCTGCTTAGCGGTTCAACGCTGTATAGCTGGTGGCTAAGAGCGCTCGGCGCCCGCATCGGCTCCGAAGTCATCATCGGCTCGATGATCCTGCGCGCGCACGACCTGCTCACCATCGAGGATGGCGTCAGCATTGGCAATGCCGTGAATTTTGAAAACGCCCGGGTCGAACATGGCCAGCTGGTGCTGGGGCCGATCACACTGCAACGGGAAAGCTGCATCGGTTCTTACGTCGTCATGGAGGGCAATACCGGTGTCGGCGCTTTCGGCCATGTGGAAGGCCAAACCGCCCTCAGCGAAGGCCAGACCGTGCCGGCCGGCCGCATCTGGACCGGCTCGCCGGCGCGCGACGCTGGCGCCTTCGACAAAAACTCGAAACCGCCGCGGCCGCCGGTGACACGCAGGCGTCAGCTGGGCGAGTCGGTATTTTTCCTGTTCGGCGCCCTGCTGATCACCACCTTGTTCTTCATGCCGGTGTTTCCGAGTTTCATCCTGATCGACTGGCTCGACGATACCGATAGTTTCCCTTGGCTGCGAAGTAACGGCAATGTAGCGTTCCAATTGTCCAAATATTTCGTCATGGCCTTCCCTGCCACGGCCGTGCTGATTGTCTGTACCGCCCTGCTCTCGGCCGGCATCCGCTGGAGCCTGCTGCCGCGCATGCGGGCGGGCAGCTGGCCGGTGCGCAGCAATATTTATTGCAGCAAATGGCTGGTCAACCAGATCCAGGAATCCAGCCTGAGCGTCTTGCATGGCGTCTACGCCACCGTCTACGCGCCCTACTGGTACCGCCTGCTGGGCGCCAAGATAGGCCGTCACGCCGAAATTTCGACAGCACTGGGCGTGGTGCCTGACATGCTGACCCTGGGCGACGATACCTTTATCGCCGATGCGGTATTGCTGGGCGACGAACAGATCGACGGCGGCTGGATCACCATGAAGCCAACCGTGATTTCACGCCGCAGTTTTGTCGGCAATGGCGCTTACGTGCCTGACGGCAGCATCCTGCCGGAAAACGTCTTGATCGGCGTCCATTCGCGGACGCCGGAAAACGGCCGCATGCAACCAGGCGACACCTGGCTCGGCTCGCCGCCGATCAACCTGCCGGCGCGCGAACAGACCAGCGGTTTCCCGGAACACCTGACGTTCCGCCCATCGCGCCGACGCCGCCTGGGCCGTGCGCTGGTGGAAGGTTTCCGCATCGTCTCGCCGCATGCAATTGTGATTGCGGTCGGTTATACCGTGGTGCTGAACCTGATGCCGCTGGCCGGCGCCGGCCAGTGGGGCGAAGTGATTTCCTTGCTGACCACTGCCGGCCTGTTGTACGGCATCGGCACCTTCATCTTTATCGCCGCCTTGAAATGGCTGCTGATCGGCCGCTACAAGAAATGCAGCGTACCGATGTGGACCCCGTTCGTCTGGCTTTCGGAAGGCGTCACCAACCTGTATGAAGGGATTGCGATACCGAACTTCATGAACTACCTGCGCGGCACTCCGTGGCTGCCGCTGGCCTTCAATCTGCTTGGCTGCAACATCGGCCGCGGCGTGTACATGAATACCACCGACATTACCGAGTTCGATTGCGTCACCATCGGCGCCTACAGCGAACTCAACGCCCAGGCTTGCCCGCAAACCCATTTGTTCGAAGACCGGGTCATGAAGATCGATCACGTCAACATCGGCAGCCGGGTCTATATGGGGCCGCGCAGCTTCGTGCTGTACGGTGCGACGGTCAGCGATAACGCCAAGCTGGGCGCACTGACGCTGGTCATGAAAGGCGAATCGATTCCAGCTGGAACCAACTGGCGCGGCTGCCCGGCGGCGCCGGCAAAGGACTGATTGCCCTTGGGGGGCAATCCAGGTTTGTTATTGTTTTTGCATGCGCCATCCTGATGAGCGCATGCAAAAAAATTCCTCTGGAAAAGAAAAAAACCGCATAAACATTGATGTTTATGCGGTTTCTCTGTACTGCCATTTTTATTTCCAACACCAGTTACCTGGTGCCCACGGAGGGACTCGAACCCCCACACCTTGCGGCACATGGACCTGAACCATGCGCGTCTACCAATTCCGCCACGTGGGCCGTAATGCGAAGCCCCGTAAGGCTCACTGCAATTCCGAAGACAGGATAATACGTGCAATTGATAGCTTCAGTCAATCGGAGTTTGCAATTTTATGCAATTAATTGCTAGGCCACGCTATGCCACATTGTGCACGCCGCAAATCAGCAAGCAATCAGCTCTGCAACATCCATTCGTGCGCGGGATCGTTCTTGAAATGCCATTCGCGCTTGGGGCCGGCCATCACATTCAGGTAGTAGTTATCGTAACCATGCGGTGCCACTACCGGGTGATAACCTCTGGGCACCATCACCACATCGTGATTCTCCACCGCCATCGATTCGTCCAGCGCACGGTCGTCGGTATACACCCGCTGGAAAGCAAAACCTTGCGGCGGATTGAGGCGATGATAATAAGTCTCCTCAAGAAAACTCTCTTGCGGCAAATTATCGGTGTCGTGTTTATGCGGCGGGTAGCTCGATGAATGGCCGCCGGGCGTCACCACCTCTACCACCAGCAAATGATCGGCCGGCTCGGTTTGCGGCAGGATATCGCAGACGTAACGGGTATTGCTGCCCTGCCCGCGCACCGAGCGCTTAGCCATTCCCGGCTCGATCAGACGCGCGCTCAGATCGCCATGGCCGGGCGCGCTGCAGACCGCAATTTCAGCATCGCCATGCGCGCTGATGGTGACTGCATGGTGGTGCGGCACATACACGGCATATGGCGAGCTCGGTTCAAACACACTTTGCCGCTCGCCGATTTCTTTCCATGCATGATCGCCGGCCTCCACGCTGACCACGCCACGCAGCACCACGATGCACACTTCCCGCTCAGCCGTATCGAAGCGGATCCGTTCAGCCGAGGCCAGGCGATAGGCGGAAAAACCGACAAAGCGCCAGCCGGCCGATTGCGGCGTGACGCTGACAATTTCGCGCCCTTGCGCCTGTCCCTTGACCAGTAACCTCATGCTGCCTCCTTGTCGTTGCCAGCCTCGATCGCCCGCACCAGGCCGGCCAGATGGCGATAGCCCATTTCAGCATATTGATAACTCGGCGCGACAGCCGGGTCTTGCTCCGCTTCGACCACCAGCCAACCGGCGTAACCATGCCGGTGCAGCAGCCGCAGCAGGCCATCGAAATCGATCGCGCCGTCACCCGGCACGGTAAAGGCGCCGTTGATGACCGCTTGCAGGAAGCTCCAGTTGCCATTGCGCGCCATCTTTACCACTGCCGGCCGCACATCCTTGCAATGGACATGACAAACACGTTTGATATGCTGTTCCAGCACCGCCAAAGGGTCGCCGCCGGCAAACGTAATGTGGCCGCTATCGAACAGCAAGCCGACTTCGTCACCGCTCAAGGCCATCAAACGCTCGACATCGACCGGCGTTTCGACATAGGCGCCCATGTGATGGTGGTATGCCAGGCGCACGCCGTGCGATAAAGTGAAGCGCGCGAACGCGCTCAGCTTGTCGGCGTATTGCTGCCATTCCTCATCGTTGAGAAAGCGCGGGCGTTTGTACAAGGGATCCGGCCGGCCCTGGATCGCGTTGGCGACTTCGCCGTACACCATGACCTTGGAACCGTTTTCCGCCAGCAGCCGCAGATGTGGCCCAACCGCAGCAATTTCATCCGCCACCGAGCCTGTCGCCAGGCGGCCGGAATACCAGCCCGAGACACATTCCAGCTGATACTTGCCAAGCACGGCAGCCAGCGCCGCCGGCTCCTTGGGAAACTTGTTACCCAGCTCGAAGCCGCGATAACCGATCTGCGCCCCTTCCGCCAGCGCCACTTCCAGCGGCGTCTCGCCGCCCAGCGACGGCAGGTCGTCATTCATCCAGGAGATCGGATTAATGCCGATTTTTACGTTAAATGTCATGGGTCTCTCTCGCTAGGTTCACATCTTTATATTCAAATTTTTTGACTGCGGCGCGCTTGCTCGTACTCGGCTCTCGCGGCTTGCACCTGCTGCCGCTGCGACACTTCCGGCACCGCCACTTCCCACCAGCAGCCGCCGTCCTCGGTGGTACGCGTGGGATCGGTGTCGATGCACACCAGATAGGTGCGATCGGCAGCGCGCGCCCTTTGCAATGCGGCTTCCAACTGCGGGATGGTCTTGACGTTTTCCGCCAGCGCCCCAAGCGATTTTGCATGCGCGGCAAAATCGATGGCCGGCGCGCCCAGCGGCCCTTGCAGGCAATCTTCCAGCATGTTGTTGAACGGTGCGCCGCCGCAAGCCTGTTGCAAGCGATTGATGCAACCGTAGCCGCGGTTGTCCAGCACCACAATGATCAATTTCCGATCCAGCATCACCGAAGTGGCGATTTCCGAATTCATCATCAGGTAGCTGCCGTCGCCCACCATCACGATCACGTCGCGGTCCGGCTGCGCCATCTTGACGCCGAGGCCGCCGGCTATCTCGTAGCCCATGCACGAATAACCATACTCGACGTGATAACCGCCGGGGGTCGAGGTGCGCCATAGTTTGTGCAACTCTGCCGGCAAGGTGCCGGCAGCGCAGACCACGATGTCATGCACGGTCGAATCGATGCTGGAGCGCTGCACCGCGCCGATCACTTCGCCGTCGTACGGGAGCGCCGGCGCCGCACGATTTTCAACTGAGTCACGTTGCCCGGTGATCTTGTCGACCGTAGCACGCCAGGCGTTGGCCTGTTCCAGCGCCAGCGCATGCCAGGCAGTGCTGGCGCGCCAGTCTTGTAAACCTTGCGACAAGGCTGCCAGCCCCAGACGGGCGTCGGACAGCATCGGCGTGGCCTGCCATTTGATGGCGTCGACCGGATTGACATTGATGCTCAACAGTTTGGCCTGGCCGAATAGCGAGTGCGAACCGGTCGTAAAATCCTGCAGCCGCGTGCCTACTGCAATCACCACATCCGCCTTTTGCGCCAAGGCATTGGCGGCCGGCGAACCGGTCACGCCGAGCGCGCCCAACTGCAAGGGATGACGCCAGGCCAAGGCGCTTTTGCCGGCCTGGGTTTCGGCTACCGGCACGGAATGTCTTTCTGCGAAATGGCGCAGCGCTTCGGTCGCCTCGCCATACAGCACGCCGCCACCGGCCACGATCAGCGGCTGGCGGGCATTCTTCAGCAATTCCAGCGCGGCCTGCAGTTCATCGGCCGCCGGCCCTTGGGCGCGGAATTTGACGGTTTGCGGCGCAAAAAAATCGGCTGGATAGTCGTAGGCCATGGTTTGCACGTCTTGCGGCAGGGCCAAGGTCACCGGGCCGCATTGGGCAGCATCGGTCAACACCTGGATCGCACGCGGCAGCGCCGTCAGCAACTGCTCAGGATAGTAGATGCGGTCAAAATAACGCGACAGAGGTTTGAACGCATCGTTGGCGGAAACCCCGCCGTCCTGGAAATTCTCCACCTGCTGCAACACCGGATCGGGACGCCGCGAGACGAAGATATCGCCCGGCAGCAGTAGCACCGGCAAGCGGTTCACATGGGCCAGCGCGGCGGCGGTCAACAGATTGGTGGCGCCCGGCCCGATCGAACTGGTGACGGCCATCATGCGCCGCCGCATATGGGTTTTGGCATAGGCGATTGCCGCGTGCGCCATGGCTTGCTCGTTATGCGCACGATAAGTCGGCAATTGCTCCCGATGTTGATACAGGGCCTCGCCCAGGCCAGCCACATTGCCATGACCGAAGATGGAGAAAACGCCGCCAAACAGCGGCGCAACGCCATCCGCCGTATCAACTCGCAACGCGGCCAGATAGCGCACCAGCGCTTGCGCCATGGTCAAACGTATGGTTTTTCCGGCTACGCTCATGCTGCACGCTCCGCTGTCTTGGGTAGCTCTTCGCTACGGCTGGCTCGCCAGACGCCGATCAACTGTTCGAAAGTTGCCCGTACTTGCCGGATCAGGGTGGCGTCGTCTATCTGCCCTTGCATCCAGAGTTTGGCCGGCTCATGGAAAATCGTCCGGCCTACCATGAAACCACGGCAAGTCTTGCTGTGACGCGAGGCGCGGAAACCGGCCGCCAGTTCTTCCACCGGCGCCGCCAGGCCCAGCAGGACGACGCCGCGGCAATAGGGATCGCGCTCGGCAATCAGGCGGTCGATCGCATCCCACTGTTGGGCCGACATCGATTCCAGCTTCCACCATTCAGGATAGATTCCCAGGTTGTACAAGCGCTTGATGCCGCGCAACACGGAGTCGTCGGCCTTCGGCAAATCTTTGGGCGGGATAATTTCCAGCAGCAATTCGTGGCCGCTGACTTGCACCGCGTTATATAAGCCCCGAATCTGCGCTTCCTGTTCCAGGCGCTTTTCGACCGCATCGTCCGGATGAAACTGCACCAGGCATTTGACCACATGCTCCTTGGGCCAGCTCAACAGATGCGAGCCGATCGAGCGGCCATAGTCGAATTCGAGCGGATTCGAGAGCGGCAATTCCACTGCATGGCCGACCCACCAGCCGCGTCCGGTGGCGGCATTCAAGGCATCCTGACCATAGCGGTCATCGGACAGAATGCCGATTTTTCCTTGCAATCCCAGCGCCTGTTCGGTGGCTGCCACAGCCTGCACCAGCAACTGCTTGAGTTGCGGCAAACGGGCTTCGCCGATGCTGCCGCCGCCAAATTCGCGCGCCAGCTCGAAGAACTGGTTGCGGTGATCAAAGGCAAATACATTCACCTCATCCCAACTCTTGCGCGGCGCCGTGACTCGGTGCAACCGCTGTAGATGGGCATCCTGGTCCGGCCGCTGCATGCGTTCGGTGTTATCCAGGAAATATGCCAGCTCGACCGGCGTCGGCATCGCTGGCGCACAAGCGTGGCGCGACACCACCAAGGCGCCGCAAGCATTGGCGTAGCGGCAGCAGCTTTCATCGTCTTCGCCGTTCAGCCAGCCTTTCAGGAATCCCGACAGGAAGGCGTCGCCTGCACCCAGCACATTGAGTACTTCGACTTGCACGCCTTTGTAATTGAAGCCCTCATCCAGCGATGCAGGAATCGCGCCATGGATCACGGCACAGCCCAGCGGCCCGCGCTTGACCACCAGCGTCGCCTGGCTGACTGCACGCACCGCTTGCAGCGAAGCGATGATGTCCTGGCCGCCGCCGGCAATCATGAACTCTTCTTCTGTGCCAACCACCAGATCGAATTTCGGCAGGATCCCCTGTAAATGCGCTGTCACGCCATGATTTGCAATAAAGCGCGTCTCGCCGTCACCTTTTTGCGTCAGCCCCCACAGCACCGGCCGGTAATCAATGTCCAGCACCGTGCGAACGTTATTGCGACGCGCATACTCCAGCGCCAGACTGCTGCTGCGATGCACTTGCTCCGTGGAGAAATGGGTGCCGGTAATCAGCAGCGCCTTGCTGGAGGTGATGAAAGCCTCGTCGATATCTTCTTCGGCCAGCGCCATGTCGGCGCAATTCTCACGATAAAAAATCAAGGGAAAAGTGTCTTTATCCTTCAGCCCCAGCATCACCAGCGCGGTCAAGCGCTCCGGATCGATCTTGATCTGGCTGACATCGCAACCTTCCGCCGCCAGCGCCGCCGTCAGGAACTGGCCGTTATGTTCATTGCCGACCCGCGCCAGCATCGCCGATTTCAATCCCAGCCTGGCGCAGCCGAAAGCGATATTCGCGGAAGACCCGCCCAGATACTTGGCAAAGCTGCTGACATCCGCCAGCGGCGCGCCGATCTGCTGCGCGTACAGGTCCACCGCGAGACGGCCGATGCAAACCACATCAAGCTTGCGGCCAGGTGCGAAGGTGTTGTTAACTTGTTGCATGAGTGTGATCCTTAACTTGGATTCAGATGTAAGCCTAAACCTGTATGCCCTCTAACTGGCTCATCAGCGTTTGCATTTCTGCACCGCCCGCCATCATGTCCAGCACTTCGTCCTTGGTGACGTTATCTTTGGTGAAAGTACCCATCGATTTGCCGCGATTGAGCAAGGTGAAGGAATCACCGATCGGATAGGCGTGATGCACATTGTGGGTAATGAAAATCACCGAGATGCCGCGCTCGCGCGCCTTGTGGATCAGCTTCAGCACATTGAACGATTGCTTGACGCCCAGCGCTGCAGTCGGCTCATCGAGGATCAGGACGCGGGCGCCGAAGTGAATCGCGCGAGCAATCGCCAGGCATTGTTTTTCACCGCCGGACATGGTGCCGATGGCATGATGCGGATCGCGCACCATGATGCCCATTTCGGCCAGCTTGGCACGCGCGGTTTCGGCCGCATAGTCGATATCCATCACGGTGATGCCGAACACTTTCTTGGTCGGCTCGCGGCCCATGAAGAAATTGCGCGCCACCGACAGCAACGGCACCAGGGCCAGATCCTGGTAGACGGTGGCGACGCCGACATCCAGCGCCTCTTTCGGCGAATTGAAAGAGACCGGTTTACCGTCGACCAGATACTGCCCTTCGGACGGTTTATGCACCCCCGCCAGCGTCTTGATCAAGGTCGATTTGCCGGCGCCGTTATCACCCAGCAGGCAATGCACCTCGCCTTTTTTCAGGCGCAAGGTGACGTTTTGCAAGGCAATCACCGAACCGAAATACTTGCTGACGTTTTCCAAAGCCAGAATAATGTCACTCATGATTACCTCGCCTCCGTCACACGGCGACGGACATAATTGTTGAACAACACCGCCACCAGCAGCATCACGCCGAGGAACACGCGGAACCAGTCGGAATTCAGATTGGTATAAGTGATGCCGATCTGCACCACGCCGAAGATCAAGGCGCCGAAGCAGGCGCCGATCACCGAACCATAACCGCCAGTCAGCAAGGCGCCGCCGATCACGGCTGCGATGATGGCTTCGAATTCTTTCTGCAAACCACGGTCGGCCGCCGCTGAGCCGACGTCGGCCACCTGCAGCACGGCAAACAGGCAGGCGCAGAAAGCGGTAAACACGAACAGCGTAATCTTGACTCTTTTCACCGGTACGCCGACATTCTTGGCGGCGTTGGCGTCGCCGCCAACGGCGAAGATCCAGTTGCCGAAACGGGTACGCGCCAGGACAAAACTTGCGCCCAGCGCCAGCACCAGCCACCAGACGATGACCTTGGGGATGCCGGCAATCAGCGGCTGGCCGTTGGCCATGGTGGCGATCCAGCCGTGGCTGGCCATCCAGTGGAACAGTCCGCTGCCAAGATTGCCGGTGAACAGCCAGCTGCCGAGCCAGTCATGCGCAGCGAGGTCGCCGACGCCGCTGACGATGGTGCGGTTGGCGAACATGATCGACAGCGCCAGCGTCAAGCCGCGCAAGATGAACATGAAGGCCAGCGTCACGATGAAGGATGGCAGCCTGGTCTTGACCACCAGATAACCGTTGAGCCAGCCCAGGGCCATAGAGCCGGCAAAGGCAAACATCACCGCCAGCCAGAACGGCCAGTGAAAATAGACGGTAGGAATCGCCACCATCATGCCGGCAAAACCGATCATCGAGCCGATCGACAAATCGAATTCACCCGCAATCATCAATACGCAGGCGCCGATCGAGATCAGACCCAGGTAGGCGGCCACCTGCATCCAGTTGATCACGCCATCCAGGTTGAACATGCCGGAATCGCCGGCGGCAATACCGAATACGATAAACACCAGGATCACGCCTGCCAGCGAGGCAAATTCCGGGCGCCCGAGGAAATGTTTCAAGGAGCCTTCCTTGCGCACTCGCTCGTCTTTCGGGGCACTACTTTGCTGCGCCGGGCGGCTGCCGTCGGCAGCTAACTTGTCAGCGTGCACACTGCTTGAATTCATGACTCTGTCTCCTGCTATGTTGGCCGTAATCGAGTTCATTAGCGAACCTCAGACTGGCCGCTTTATAAAGTGTAGCGCTGGGTGTAGCGCCAGGGTCTAGCGTATTTGTGCGGGCGTAAGCCGGCCTGGGAGAATCGTCTCCCCTGGTTTTCAACTTGCCGGCTGCCGGCAGCAACCTTACGCGTCGTTGCCGGCGGCCGTGGAATGTAAAGAAAAGCGATCGATCAGCGATATTGACCAGCGTATTTCAACACTTTATCGAGATTGTCCTTGGTAATGTAGCCAGGGCCGGAGCTGATATGGCGCGGACCGTAGCTCGGCGCCAGGCCATATTCGGCCAGCCGCGCCTGGAACTTCGGATTGGCTTTCAGCTTGGCCTGGATGGTGGCAATGTCGGTGGTTTTGTTTTGCGCCATGATGGCCAGCACCGCCACCGGGATATAACCTTGCAAATAGGGTTGCTGGTCAATCGCAAACTGCACCGAACCGTCCTTGATACCCTTGGAAATCTCTTCGGACAGATCGAAAGTGGCGAACCACATCTTGCCTTTCAAGCCCATTTTTTGCAGCGCACGCAGGCTTGGCGAAGCGGAATCGGGACCGAGCGCCAGCACCGCCTGGGTGCCGGGATTGTTGCGCAAATAAGCGCTGACCTTGCTTTCGATGCCAGTCGGATCCTGGCCCGCATCCAGCGTTGATTTTTTATAATCGACGCCGATAGCATCAGCAAAACCGCGGCAGCGTTCGAAGGAAGACGGGTTGGTGGCGTAGTGATTGACACACAGGAAAGACTTGATGCCCGCCGCCTTGGCTTTTTCGCCGGCGCCCTTGCCTGCATCGTATTCCGGCTGGCCGACATGCATGACCGCGCCCAATTCTTCACTTTGCTGCTGGGTGCCGGAATTGATGGTGACTAGCGGGATCTTCTTGGCGGTGACGTTTTCCATAGCTTTTTTCAGCACGCTGAAATCGGCAATGCTGGCGATCACACCGTCGTAATGACGGGCTGCGGCCTGCTCGATCAAGCGTGACATGTCGGCCAGGTCGCCATTCGGCGGGTTGCGGTAATCGACCGTGACGTTGAAATCCTCGCCGGCCTGCTTGATCGCATTCTTGATGGTGTTCCACCAGGAATCGGAATCCGGTGCGTGGCTGATCAAAACAAATTTCTCATTCGCTGCATAACTGCTGTTCATGGCGCCAAAGCTCATCGCCAATGCCGCCACCATCAAGGCCCTGCCCAGGCCCTTGCATCTGAGTCGTTGCATAGTTATCTCCGTTGTTGTTTTATCCACTAGCCTTTGGGCTGATCGCCCGGATCCGATAGCGTCATCGGTATTAAACAATAGAACAAGCTCACCCGATATGCAACGTTTTTTTCAATTAACTTTTATTTAGAATTTTATTTTCAAGTTTTGCATTCGCCACATAATATTTCTTTATAATTGCTTCACGACATATACAAGACATATACGAGAAAGAGCGCCATGGCAAATACGCCGACTGTCGACCAGTTGATGCTGCAGATCGCGGAACAATACGCAACGCTTTCGCGCCAGTTGAAGATTATTGCCACTTACGTAGAACAGCATCGCAGCAGCCTGATGCTGGAACGGATCAGCGACATCGCCGAGCACTGCAATGTGCAACCGTCAGCCATTGTCCGTTTTGCCAAGCAATTCGGTTTCAGCGGCTTTAGCGAAATGCAGGCGGTTTTCCGCGACGCGTATACGGCGCAGGCGATACCTTCGCAAAACTACCAGCAACGCATCCGCAAGCTGATTGACGCCAAACAGACGCCGCTGACCAGCGGCTCAATGGCGCGCGAGTTCATCGACGCCAGCCGCAGCGGCCTGGATGAATTATTGAACGGCATGGACGACATGCAATTTGAAGCGGCGGTCAAACTGCTGCAGAAGGCGGAAAATATTTACGTGATCGGCGTGCGCCGCTCTTTCCCTATCGCCAGTTATATCGTGTATGCCTTGCAGCACACGAATAAGCGGGTGCACCTGCTGTCTGGCCTGGGCGGCATGTTCCGCGAGCAGATCCGCAGCATCGGCAAAAACGATGTGGTGATCGCCATCAGCTTTACACCTTATGGCAAGGAGACCCAGGCTTGCGTGCGCCTGGCGCATCTGCATCAGGCAAAATCGCTGATTATTACTGATAGCCAGTTGAGCCCCTTGGCCAAGCATGCGTCGGTATTGTTGACCGTAAAGGAAGGCAGCGCGTTTGCTTTCCGGTCGCTGACCAATGCCATGTGTTTGTGCCAGGCGCTGTTTATTGCCTTGGCTTACAAGCTGGAGTTGAACGTGGAGGAAACCAGCGCGATTGATGGCTATGATGAGTGAGCTGAAATCGGTGAGCTGAAATCGGCGAGCGGCAATCGCCGAACAGGTACTTCTATAGCAAAACCGGCTGTTTCGACAGTAACGACTCGCGCAAGGCGATGCCGATGCGGGTCGCCTCGGTAGCGTCTTCCAGGGTTAGCTCCAGCTTGCGCTGCTGGCGTATCGCATCCACAAAAGTGCTGACTTCGGTCAGGAAGGCGTCTTCGAAACGCTCGAAGAAACTCGGCAGGCATTCGTTGCGGACACCGTGGGCGTCGGCAATTTCCAGGCGGTTCTTGCGCGGGTTGCGGCCGACCGTCAAGCGCCCCGCCGTGCCGGTGATTTCCGTCATGGTGTCATGCCCGTGCGGCATGGTGCGCGAGGCGTAGAAGGTGGCTATCTTGCCATTCTCGAATTCGCAGATGGCGACGCCGTTGTCGACATCTTGAAACTGCTCTAAATCCTGGTGGATGGCGCGAGCGCCGCTGGCGTAGACCCGCAGCGGCCGTGGATTGCCGAGCAGCCAGCGCGCCAGATCGATGTCGTGCACGCTGCAATCGAGGAATATGCCGCCGCTGGTGGCGGCGAATTTGACGAAGAAACCGTCCGGATCATATTGGTCGCATGTCTGCGAATACACCATGAACGGCGAGCCGATTGCGCCTTGCTGGATTTTTTTATAGGCGTCCTGATAACTGGCGTCGAAGCGGCGCACAAAACCTATCATCACCTTCAGTTGCGGATGGCGCGCCGCCTCGACACTGACGCGGCGGCAATCTTCCAGATCCAGCGATAAGGGCTTTTCGCAAAACACATGTTTACCGGCTTGCAGAGCCTGGATGATCTGCTGCGGATGCAGGGATGTCGGTGTCACCAGGAATACCGCATCCAGCCCGTCATGGGCTAGCAAGGCCTCGTAATCGGCATACAGATGCGGTACCTGAAGCGCGTCGCGCGCCCATTCCAGCTCTGCCGGCAGCGGACTGCAGGCTGCCACCAGTTCAGCGCCGGCGACCCGCGACGCAAGGTTTTCCGCGTGACGCCGCCCTAACCTTCCGAGGCCGACGATCCCGACTTTCAGGGTTGCTGCGCGGGTTGGAGAGTGGTTCATTTGGCTCCTCATTTGGATACTCATTTGCCTAACTCGATAGTGCGGTTTTCACGCCATGACAGGGTTGCCGCCTCGGCCAGCTCCAAGGCTTTGACGCCGTCTTCAATCGTAGTACGCACTGCAACCTGGTTGACGACGGCATCAAAGAAATGGGCGATCTCGCCTGCATAGGCAGCGCGATAACGCTCCAGGAAGAAATGTTCCGGCTTGTCCTGGCTGACGCTGTGCCCGGTCGCTGCGATCACTTCAGTCGGTTTGTGATTTCCCGCCTGTAGCATGCCTTTGCTGCCCAATACTTCAAACCGTTGATCGTAGCCATAGGCGGCGCGACGGCTGGTGTTGATCTGGCACAGGCGGCCGCGCCGGCTGCGGATGGTGACCGCGGCGCAATCGATGTCGCCGGCTGCGGCGATCGCCGGATCGGTCAGGCAGCTGCCGGTGGCGGAGATGCTGACCGCCTCGTCATCCAGTATCCAGCGGAAAATATCGAAATCATGAATCAGCATGTCCTTGAAAATGCCGCCTGAGCTTTTGATATAGGACACCGGCGGCGCGCCGGGATCGCGGCTGGTGACGATCAGCATTTCGGGATCGCCGATTTCACCGGCAGCCAGACGCATCTTGAGCGCAGCGAAGGTCGGATCGAAGCGCCGTTGGAAACCGATCATGCAAGTCACTCCGGCATCGGCAACCGCGCGGGCGCATGCCTTGGCGCGCTCCAGCGTGAGATCGACCGGCTTTTCGCAAAAGATCGCCTTGCCGGCTGCCGCCGCCCGCATGATCAGGTCGGCGTGGGTATCGGTGCTGGAGGCGATCAGTACAGCGCCGATGCTCGGATCGGCCAAGGCGCTATCGATATCCATCACTTGTGCGCCATGCTGGGCAGCCAGCTCTTGCGCGGCTTGCGGATTGACGTCGCTGACATATTTCAGATTGGCGCCCGCTTGCAGCACCAGATTGCCCGCATGGATCTTGCCGATACGACCGGCGCCGAATACTGCGACATTGATCATGTTTAGTCTCCGTTTTACTGTCTGTGTGTCGTTGGTTTTACTATCGCTTTCTGCCATTGTAGGCACGAATCCAGAAAATAGAAACAATTTTTCGTTTATTTTATTAATCGAATATTTTTTGCATGACAGTCAAGCAAACTCGGCTGTCATGCCCCCACAGGGATTAACGCAAGCGCAACTTGTAACGCGCAGCAAGTGTGGCAATCACGCTCAACAACGCCCCGCCGATCACATAGAAAGTCACCGCCAGCTTGTTTTCGGTTACTGCGATCAGCCAGGTGATCGTCATGCCGGCGAAACCGCCGAAAATCATCACGGCGATGTTGTAGCTCAAGGACATGCCGGTGCCTCTGGTCTGGACCGGGAAGATGTCGGACAACAGCGCCGGCATCGATGCGAAATACATGGTCATCAGGAGACCGATGACGCCTTGCACCAGCAACAGGTTGATGAAGCTCGGGTTGAACGATAGCCAGGAAAACAGCGGGTAAGTCAGCAGGACAAACAACACGCTGCTGCACAACATGAACGGCGTGCGGCCATATTTGTCGGACAACTGGCCGACCAATGGCGAGAACAGCAGCATGATCACGCCGGCCAGGATGGTAGCGCTGAACGATGCGGTCGAACTCATGCCTAGTTGTTTGACCGCGTAGGTCGGCATGTAGACCACCAGGTACACCGACACGGTGGCCATGATGACACTGCCGGCACCGATCAGCAGGCGCATTTTCTGGGTGGTCATGATGTCGCGCAGCGGCGTACCGGTAGCGTCGGCCTGGGCGAATTCAGGCGACTCTTCCAGGTTCTTGCGGATGTAGTAGCCGGCAGGTCCGATCAGCAAGCCAAAGAAAAACGGCAGGCGCCAGCCCCAGGATTCCAGTTGATCGGTGGAGAGTTGCGACGACAGGAGCGCGCCGGCCAGCGCTGCCAGCACAATACTCAAGCCTTGGCTGGCAACCTGCCAGCTGGAAAAAAATCCCCGTCGATGCGGCGCATGTTCGACCAGGAATGCAGTCGAGCTGCCGAATTCACCGCCTGCGGAAAAGCCTTGCAGCAAGCGCGCCAGGACGATGCCAGCCGGCGCCCACAGGCCGATTTGCGCATAGGTCGGCATGATGGCGATCAGTAATGTGCCGATCATCATCAGCAGGATCGATAGCGTCAAGGCGGATTTGCGGCCGACACGATCAGAATAGGCGCCGATGACAATCGCCCCCAATGGACGCATGAAAAACGAAACACCGAAGGTGGCAAAGGTAATCAACAGCGACACGGTCTGGTTCGCGGTTGGGAAAAACAGCTTGGCGATGGTGACCGCCATGGCGCTGTACAGCAGGACATCGAACCATTCCAGTGCATTGCCGATCGACGATGAAATGACAGCGCGCCAGGTTTGCGGGTGCTGTTCGAATGCTGCAGCAGTGCTGCTGACTGTGGTGTTGCCAATTACCGTGCCGCTGATTGCGGAGCTGTCGATTGCCGTGCTGCTCATAGTTGAATCCCCTTATATGGTCTGACTACCGTGTCTATCCCGGATGCTGTTTTTTTTGAGCCGACTATTGTTCTTGAATTGGTTTCCCCCTCCCTCTTTTTTCGCCTGCATGCGCGCAGAATTCCAACTGGATCAGTCTGAAACAATAACGCAGAGTGCCGGCTCTTGCAGCGTTTCCGCAAAACGAAAAAAAACCTCGCTGTAAACAACGAGGTTTTCCAACGAGGCTTTCTTGCGAAGCGTGTTCGATTATCTCGATACGCCCTTTCTGCTCCATGCTTCCAGCTGATGCGGACGCAGGCTGTCGTACTCTTCGAACGGCTGATGAATCCACGGATTGGTAGGCAGGTAATCGACGTAAAAATCCGGCTTGAGCGACGAGCAGGCTTTCCACCAGATCACCGCCGACTTTACCTCGGTCACCGGTTCATAGTTTTCTTTCAGGTGATGCAAAACCTTATCCAGCGTGACGCCGGAATCGACCAGATCATCGACCACCAGAACCCGGCCGGACAAGGCGCCGCGGCTCATGGTGATGTGCTTGCCGATGTCGAGTTCGCTGCGTGTGGTGCCGGCGTCTTCGCGGTAAGAGCTGGTCGACAGGATCGCCAGCGGCACATCGAAAATACGCGAAAACACGTCGCCCGGACGCAAGCCGCCACGCGCCAGGCACAAGACCTGGTCAAACTGCCAGCCGGAGGCATGTACGTTCAATACCAGTTTTTCGATTATGCGGTGATACTCTTCCCACGAGACCCACAGGTCTTTGTCATCTGATTTGTTCATATTGCTCTTATTTTGCAATTATTTAAATGGGTGGCGCAATACGATCGTTTCTTCACGGTCTGGGCCGGTCGAAACCATATCGATAGGCACGCCTACCAATTCTTCGATACGTTTGATATAGGCACGGGCGGCGGCCGGCAAGGCGTCCATCGATTTGGCGCCAACCGTGGATTCGCTCCAGCCCGGCATTTCTTCATAGATAGGCTGGCACAGTGCAGCTTCTTCAGCGCCGACCGGGAAGATATCGACAGTCTTGCCGTTGAGCGTGTAACCGGTGCACAGCTTCAGCGAAGCCAGGCCGTCCAGCACGTCCAGCTTGGTCAGGCACATGCCGGAGACGCCATTGATCTGCACCGAACGCTTCAGCAGCGCTGCATCGAACCAGCCGCAACGACGGGCGCGACCGGTGACAGTGCCGAATTCATGGCCAACGCTGGCCAGATGCTTGCCGACGCCTTGATCGGTAGGCAGTTCGGACGGGAACGGACCGGAGCCGACGCGGGTGGTGTAAGCCTTGGTGATGCCCAGGATGTAGTGCAGCATGTTGGGGCCGACACCGCTGCCGGCAGCAGCATTGCCCGCCACACAGTTGCTTGATGTGACGAACGGATAAGTGCCGTGGTCAACGTCCAGCAAGCTGCCCTGCGCACCTTCGAACAACAGGCTGGCGCCGTTGTTGTAGGCAGCGTACAGATCGCTCGACACATCGGCCACCATCGGCCGCAGGCGCTCCACGGTTGCCAAGGCGTCGTCCAGCGTCTTTTGATAATCGACAGCCGGCGCCTTCAAGTAATTGGTCAGGACAAAATTATGGTATTCCAGATTGGCTTGCAGCTTTTCCGCAAAACGCTTCTCGTTAAGCAGGTCGGCCACGCGAATCGCGCGACGGGCAACCTTGTCTTCGTACGCCGGGCCAATGCCTTTGCCGGTGGTGCCGATCTTGGCGTCGCCGCGCGCCGCTTCACGCGCCGCATCGAGTGCGGTGTGGTAAGGCAGGATGATCGGGCAGGCTTCGGAAATTTTCAGGCGCGATGCGACTTCGACTCCGGCAGCCTGCAACTTATCGATCTCGCGCAGCAGATCGGGCACCGACAACACGACGCCGTTGCCGATATAGCAAGCCACGCCGGGCCGCATGATGCCGGACGGGATCAGCTGCAATGCAGTCTTGTGACCGCCGATGACCAATGTATGGCCAGCGTTATGGCCGCCCTGAAAACGCACAACTGCCTGTGCGTGATCGGTAAGCCAATCGACGATCTTGCCTTTTCCTTCGTCGCCCCATTGGGTGCCAATGACAACGACGTTTTTTGCGGTGCTTTTCTGTAACATCACTTAGTCCAAATTTTTGATAATCCAGTTTCCATTTTCGAGTACAACCGCGCGGTCGCAATCGAACTCGTCTTGATCGTTTTCATGACCGGGCAGACTCTGGATCACAACTTCCCCAGCCTTGCGCAATTCAACGATCTTTTCCTTCAAACCTGCTTCTATTCCCCAAGGCGCATGAATCGCACGCTTGCGGATCGCTACCGGAATCAGTCTTGCCAGTTCGCGCAAATCCATCGAAAAACCGGTGGCCGGACGCGAACGGCCAAATGCCGCGCCGACGTCATAACGGCCGCCGCGCAGTATAGCGTTCGGCAGACCAGGGACATAGGCGGCGAAAATCAGGCCACTTTCGTAATGATACCCGCGTAAATCGGCTAAATCGACGGTAACGCAATCTTTCCCTGCTGCTTCTGCCAGAGTTTCCAGTTCATCCAGCGCCTTGGCAATGGCCGGCAGAGCTGGCAGCAGCTGCCGCGCTTGCTGCAACACGCTGGCGTCGCCATACAAACCTGGCAACGCCAGCAAGGCGGCGCGGGTTTGCGGCTTGTAAGCGATGCTGATGGTGCGCAAGCCAGGCAGATCCTTGGCTTCCAGCAAGGCGACCAGTTCACTCTCGTCCACTTTGGCAGCCTCATCGCCGCCGATAATCGTGCGCAAGATGCCAACATGACACAAATCCAGGCGTACTTGCGTGATCCCGGCCAAGGCCAGGGTCGCCAGCGCCAGTTCCTGGATTTCAGCATCGGCTTCGAGGCCGAGATGACCGTAGATTTCCGCACCGATCTGCAGCGGCTCGCGAGTGGCGTGCAAGCCGATCTGGCGGGTATGCAAGACGCTGCCGACATAGCACAGGCGGGTGACAGATTCGCGATTCAGCAAATGGGCGTCGATGCGCGCCACCTGGGTGGTCATGTCGGCGCGAATGCCAAGGGTGCGGCCGGACAATTGATCGACCAGCTTGAAGGTGCGCAGATCGGTGTCCTGGCCGGCGCCGGCCAGCAAGGATTCCAGATATTCCAGCATCGGCGGCATGACCAGTTCATAGCCATACAAGCGGAAATTATCCAGTATCAGACGACGCAGATCTTCAATCTTGCGCGCTTCGGAGGGCAAGACGTCGGCGATATTTTCAGGGAGAAGCCAATTTGGCATAGGAAAAATGAATCAAAAAAATACTTTCCGCTGACAAAGTAAAATTGTCAGCGGAACAAATCATTAACAAAACCTGTACCTGACTCTGGCACAGCAGAAACAAATATGAGCGGCCGTCGAAAATAAGGAATGGCGCCTCTAACGAGGGCGCCATTCCCAGACAACTATTCACTTATTACAACGACTGGCTTACTTGCCGGCTTACCTGCCGAATTACTTTTTGGCGGGAGCGCTTGCCCCGCCGCCGGCCGGACTGCGGAAATATTTAAAGAACTCCGAATTCGGATCAATCACCATCAAGTCCTGGCGCGTCTTGAAGCTGGCGCGGTAAGCTTCAAGGCTGCGATAAAACTTGTAAAACTCTGGATTCTGACCAAATGCCTGGGCATAAATCTGCGAAGCTTTGGCATCGCCCTCACCGCGCATCTTTTCAGCATCGCGATAAGCTTCGGCCAGAATCACCGTACGCTGCTTGTCGGCATCGGCACGAATCTTTTCCGAATCGGCAGAACCGGTCGAACGCAATTCATTGGCAACCCGCAGACGCTCTGACTTCATGCGGTCGTACACCGAGGCATTGATCTGGTCGACATAATCCACCCGCTTCAGGCGAACATCAATGATCTCAACGCCGATCTGCTGGGATTCATCTTGCACCTTTTGACGAATCGAATCCATCACCTTGCCGCGCTGGCCGGAGATCACTTCACGTACAGTGCGCTTGGTGATTTCGTCATTCAACGCCGCTTTGACGATCTGCGACATGCGGTCTTGAGCACGCTTTTCATCGCCGCCGAAACTGACGAAATACAGCTTCGGATCGGTAATCCGCCACTTCACAAAGGCGTCGATCAGAATGTTCATTTTTTCCGCTGTAATAAAACGGTCTGTATCGGGTGGATCGATGGTCAGAACCCGCTTATCCAGGAACAACACGTTCTGAAACGGCGGCGGCAATTTGAAATGCAAGCCGGGCTGGTTGATCACCTGCTTCACTTCACCAAAAGCGAACAAGATGGCGTACTGGCGCTGGTCAACCACAAAGATGGTCGAAAACACCAGCCATAGTGCGACGAAGACAAATATCAACAAAGAGATAAGACGGTTCATTATCTGCCCTCCCGATCACGGGAGTCGCGGCTATCACGCGAACGATCATCCGGCTGCGGCCGCGTTTCGATCGTGCTGGCGCCGTCCTTCATTACTGACGGCGGGATTATTCCTGGGCTGCCGGCACCGACGCCTGATGCGGCGGTAGCCACCGATTGTGAAATCAGCTTATCCAATGGCAAATACAATAAATTACTCCCGCTTTTAGCATCAACCATTACTTTTGTCGTATTTGCAAAAATTTGTTGCATGGTATCCAGATACATCCGGTCGCGCGTCACGGCAGGCGCTTTCTGATATTCAGTCAGAACCTGTTTGAAGCGTGAGGCATCACCCTCGGCATTAGCGGTAACGCGGGCACTGTACGCTTCCGCTTCCTGCAGCAAGCGCGACGCCGCGCCGCGTGCCTTTGGAATCACGTCGTTAGCGTAAGCCTGGCCTTCATTTTTCTGACGTTCGCGATCCTGGCCGGCTTTCACCGCATCGTCGAACGCAGCTTGCACCTGTTCCGGCGGCTGTACGCCTTGCATCGTGACATTGGTAATTTGCACGCCAGCCTTGTAGCGATCGAGGATTTGCTGCATCAGCTGACTGGTATCCAGCGCCACTTTTTCACGGCCTTCGTACAGCACGAAGTCCATCTTGTTTTTACCGACGATTTCACGAATCGAGGTTTCCGCCACCTGACGCACGGTTTCTTCCGGATCGCGAACATTGAAAATCCAGTCGGACGCGCTTTTCAGTGTGTATTGGACGGCAAACTGGATGTCGATGATGTTTTCATCATCAGTCAGCATCAACGCTTCTTTCGGTTGCTTGTTCTTGGCGTTGGCGCGATAGCCGATCTCGACCGTACGCACCTGGGAGACGTTGACGATTTCATGGCTTTGAATCGGGTAAGGCCAGCGCCAGTTGAAACCGGGAGTGGTCGAATGGCTGAGTTTACCAAAAGTCATCACGACGCCAGTCTGGCCTTCTTGCACGGTAAAGAAACCGCTCGCCAGCCACAACAAGACCACCACGCCAGCAATCGCGCCGACGCCGACACCGGCGCCCTTCATGCCCGGATTGAAGCCGCCGCCGCTAGGATCGCCGCCGCCGTTTTTATTGCCCAGCAGACGCGTCAGGCGCTGGTTGAAATCCTGCCACAGCTTGTCCAGATCCGGAGGGCCGTTATTTGGCTTTTTGCCATCGTTATTTTGCTTGTTGTCATTTTGCGAATTCCGGCCCCATTGCGGGTCGTTCAACGAAAATTTCAAACCAAGTTTTTTGAATAAGGTACCAAGCATTCGATCGTTATCTTTAAGTAAATAAAACAAATAGGTTGGAATGCTCGTTAGAGGCGCTTACTTAACTGACACACTGAAACTTTAGAACCGTTTTACACCTGCTGCGTATTTTCAACTGCGGGTAGCGAATATGCCGTTGCCACCGGATTGCCGGTCACGAATTCGGCGATGGCCTGCCGTAATAAATCCAGACCTATGCCCTTTTGCGCGCTAACAAAAACTCGTTGAATTTTATCATACTCATCACGTTCGACTGCCGGCTCCAGTTCTGCTACGTCGATCTTGTTCCACACCAAAATTTGTGGAATATGGTCGGCGCCGATTTCTTTCAATACCAGATTTACCTGCTCGATCTGCTCCATGCGGGCCGGACTGGCCGCATCGACTACATGCAATAGCAGATCGGCATGGATGGTTTCTTCCAGTGTTGCCCTGAATGCAGCAACCAGCTGATGCGGCAATTCACGAATGAATCCGACCGTATCGGAAATCACCACACTGCCAGCCTCGCCCAGATACACTCGCCTGGATGTGGTGTCCAGCGTAGCGAACAATTGATCCGCGGCATACACACCGGCTTTCGCCAGCGCGTTGAATAAGGTCGATTTGCCGGCATTGGTGTAGCCCACCAGCGAAATCGAAATAGTTGCACTGCGTCCGCGAGCGCGCCGCTGCGTTGCATGTTGCCGATGCAACTTATCTAGCCTGGCGCGCAGAGCCTTGACCCGATCGCCTAACAAACGACGGTCGGTTTCAAGCTGGGTTTCGCCGGGACCGCGCAAACCGATACCACCCTTTTGCCGTTCCAAGTGAGTCCAACCGCGAATCAGCCGCGTCGCCAGATGTTGCAACTGTGCAAGCTCCACCTGCACTTTACCTTCATGGCTTTTGGCTCTTTGGGCAAAGATGTCGAGTATGAGACTGGTACGATCCAGAACTCTTACTTTTAGCACGCGTTCAAGATTGCGTTGCTGGGCTGGCGACAAGGCATGATTGAAAATGACGATTTCAAGTTCATCATCAAACACCGCATCGGCTATTTCCTGTGCTTTGCCGGAACCGACAAACAAGGCGGCGTCAGGACTGCTGCGCTTGCCGGTAATCGTGATAAGCGGGATCGCGCCGGCAGACTTGGCCAGCAAAGACAGTTCTTCGAGACTTGCGGCAAAGTCACCTTTACCGAAGTCCACTCCGACTAGCGCTGCGCGCATGGGTACATTCGTGTAGTTACAACCCTCGCCGATGGCGAATAGTTATTCTGCTTCAGTTTCAAGATTCAGATTGACAGCGCGTGCAGGAACTACGGTTGAGATGGCGTGTTTGTATACCATTTGGGTAACGGTATTACGCAGTAAAACGACGTATTGATCGAACGATTCGATATGGCCTTGAAGCTTGATGCCGTTGACCAGATAGATGGAAACGGGGACGTGCTCTTTACGCAAGGCGTTCAAAAACGGGTCTTGTAACAATTGCCCTTTATTACTCATGGCTACTCCACTGTGTTGTTGTGATTAGAAGTCAAATGCACATTAAATAGAGAATCAACTCTGCGAATGACTCGGTGGGTGTTTTACGAATGTAAACGATTTTCGGATTTACTGCTCAGGAAAAAAGTGTTTTTAAAAAATTATTTTTCCGGGCGCGCGTAAGGGTTCCGACTGGATCTGAACTCGATGCGTAATGGAGTCCCAACCAGCGAAAAAGTTTCTCGAAAATGTTTTTCCAGATAACGCTTATAGTTATCTTCGATCGATTCCAAGGCGTTGCCGTGGATGACGACGATAGGCGGATTCATACCGCCTTGGTGGGCATAACGCAGCTTCGGACGGATCGAACCCTTGCGCCGCGGTTGCTGATGCTCTACCGCTTCGATCAAGGCGCGTGTCAGCTTTGGCGTAGTCAGATTGGACATGGCCGCTGCATATGCGGAATCTATCGATTTCATCAAAGGCGTGATGCCGGTCGACTTCAGCGCCGAAATAAAATGGAATTTCGCAAATGAAAGGAAATTCAGTTTGCGATCCATATCCATCTTGATTTCATCGCGGCGGTCGCTGGTCAGTCCGTCCCATTTGTTGACACCGACCACCAGTGCGCGCCCAGTCTCCAGCACGAAGCCGGCGATGTGCGCATCCTGTTCGGAGATATCCTGCTGGGCATCAAGTAACAGCAACACCACATTGGCTTCCGAAATAGACTGCAAAGTCTTGACCACGGAAAATTTCTCGATGGCCTCGAAAACTTTGCCGCGGCGACGGATACCGGCGGTATCGATCAAGGTGTATTTTTTGCCGTCGCGCTCAAATGGAATCTCGATCGAATCGCGGGTAGTGCCGGGCATGTCGAAGGCAATCACGCGCTCTTCGCCCAGCAAGGTATTCACCAGCGTCGATTTGCCGACATTAGGACGACCGACGATGGCGATCTTGATGCCGCGATCTTTACTCTCCGGCTCTTCCACTTCCGGCGGTCGTTGCGCAAACGCCAGATTCAGCGACTCTTCCACCAGATCGGCGACGCCGTCGCCATGGGCGGCGGAAATAACGTAGGGATCGCCCATGCCGAGCTCATAGAATTCGGCGGTGACAGAGGTGTACTTCATGCCCTCGGATTTATTCACCACCAGCATCACGGAGCGGCCGGATTTGCGCAGGAAATCGGTGATGGTCTTGTCGTGCGGCGTCAAACCTTGACGGCCGTCGACGATAAAGATCACCACATCGGCTTCCGCCACTGCCTGCTTGGTCTGCTTCGCCATTTCATGCATGATGCCGTCTTTGGCAACCGGCTCGAAACCGCCAGTATCGATCACCAGGAATGGCCGTTCGCCGACCCGCCCTTCGCCGTAGTGGCGATCGCGGGTCAAGCCTGGCAAATCGGCGACCAACGCGTCACGGGAACGCGTCAGGCGATTAAATAACGTCGATTTGCCGACATTGGGACGTCCTACAAGTGCGATTACTGGCTTCATTAAGTTTGCTTCACTAAGTTTATTACTCTGTCGCAATAGCGATCAAGGTTCCTGCTTTGGTTTGAAAAATCACATTAGAGCCTGCTACCACCGGATTCGGCAGTACCGGGCTGCTGTCTGCACGAATTCGTGCTATCAGTGCGCCGTCTTCACGTGACAAGAAGTGAATATATCCTTCAAAATCACCCACGACTATCGCCTTATCCAATACCGCAGGCGTAGTCAGCACGCGATTGGCGAGCTTCTTGTTTTGCCATACTACCGCACCGTTCTCGACGGTGAACGCAGATACTGCGCCATGTTCATCGGCCGCATACACGTTATGGCCGTCGCTGCCGACGCCGACGTCACTGGAGAATGGCTTGACCCAATGCGCAGCACCGCTGCCTGCGTCAAAACATCCAACCCGGCCCTGATAGGCGACCGCACAGACATCACGACCGACAATCACCGGCGTGCCGGAAGCGTCAGCCACCCGTTCCAGCTCGGTGGTGCCGCGTGGATCGCCGATCGCCATTTCCCACCAAGGGCCGCCATTGGTCAGATTCAGCGCCGACAGACGGCCACCCGGCAAGGATAGGAAAGATGCCTGCGGAACAATCAGGATGCCAGGCGCCGAACGCAAAGTCAGCGGCGGCAAGGTGCGCAGCACGGTCCAGCGGCGCTCGCCGGTTTCTGCATCGTAAGCGGCAATCCGATTATCCTGGCTGCGTACGATCACCAGGCCCTGGCCGACCGCCGGCGCCGACAAAATCTCGCTGGAAGCCTGTGCCTGCCAGCGTTTTTTGCCTTGGGCGTCAAACGCCAGCACAATACCTTTTTCACCCGCCACTGCAACAGTGCTGCCGTCGCTGCCAGCGCCGCCAGTCAAATGCATGCCGGCGTTAATGCGCCAGGCAACTGAGCCGTTAGCGGCGTCGATACGCGCCAAAGTGCCGTCTGCTGCTGCAGCATACACGCTACCGCCGGCAACGACAGGCGAGAAAGCGAAGATGGAGGCGCTGCCAATTGACTGTTTCCAGACCGGCTGCACTTTGAGGCTTTGCGTAAACTCGACCAAAGGCGCAGGCGGATTACTTGGTTTCTTGCCGCTGAACAAGGAGCAGCCGCCCAATATCAACAAAGCACCGGCACAGGCAACCGCTCGCATAGTCTTCACACGCATATTCTTCCTTTTTTCGAATTATCAGGCCGCGGCTTTGACGGGAGCCCCGCCAATCGCATCAAGTTTCAATTGAATCAATTCCTTACCAGGATTCTTGCTTTCCATCTTATCCAAAGCCAATTGATAAGCGGCCCGCGCTTCATCCAACTTGTTTTGCGCTACCAGAATGTCGCCCTTGCGATCAGCCGCTGCGCTGGCGAAAGGTGCAGGCAGATCCACCGCCAGCACTTTCAAACCATCGTCATACGCCTTCTGATCGAGCAAGATGCCGGCCAGCCGGATTCTGGCCAACGCCTTGTAGTCTTCGTCGCGGCCATGGTCAACCACCCATTGCAACTGCTCTTTCGCGGCATTCAGATCGTTAGCGTCGAAAGCCACTTTGGCGGCCGACAAAGCAGCCATGCCGGCATACGCGGTGCGGCTGAATTTCTGCTGTATGTCAGCGGCCGCACGCTGTACCTTGGCGTTGTCCTTGCTCGCCACGGCTTTTTGCTGTTCGTCGTAAAGCTGCGATGCCTGCAACGACTGGTTGAGCTGATAATAATTCCAGCCGGACCAACCGGCGTAGGCGGCCAGGGCGATAATCAGCACCCAGGTCGTCAGATTGCCGTATTTATTCCACCAATCCTTAAGCGTTGCCAGTTGTTCCTGTTCGTCGAGATCGAATGCCATATGATTTTAGTTTTTAGTGATGAATTTAATGGTGAATCTGGTGGTGAATTTAGTGATGATAGTGAATATGTTCATGATCGCCGTGATCATGATCGTCACCAGCACCAACTATCTGATCGACCAGATAATCGCTTACCGCATCGAAAGGTACGACACTTTGATTGCCGGCACTAGCTTTTTCGACATCGCCGTCGCCATCAGCGCGCAGCGTCTTGACGGTCGCAGTGTGGTTAGCCACTTCGTCTTCGCCGATAATGATGGCGTATGCGGCACCGCTGGCGTCTGCGCGCTTCATCTGCGATTTAAAGCTGCCGCCGGCGTTGGCCGAGGCGCAATGTAGCACAACATCCAGTCCGGCATTGCGCAAACGCTCAGCCAGCACGAATGATTGCAGTTGCGCCGCCTCGCCCTGATGCACCAGATAGACATCGCATTCGTTACGCACAGCTTGTTCGCCGTTCGCGCGCATCAGCTCCAGCAAACGCTCGATACCCATAGCGAAACCGCAAGACGGGGTCGGCTTGCCGCCAAACATTTCCACCAGCGTATCGTAGCGACCGCCGGCACACACCGTACCTTGCGCGCCGAGTTGATCGGTGACCCACTCAAACACGGTGCGGTTGTAGTAATCCATGCCGCGCACCAGGCGTGGGTTAATGGTGAAAGGAATATTGTTGTGATTCAGGATCTTTTGCACGCCCTCGAAGTGAGCGAGCGACTCCTCGCCCAGATAGTCGAGCAACCGCGGCGCACCGTTGACCATTTCCTGCATGGTCGGATTCTTGGTATCCAGAATCCGCAGCGGGTTGCTATGCAAGCGCCGTTGTGCGTCAGTGTCCAGCAAAGCCTGATGCTGTTCAAAGTACGCGATCAGGTCGGCGCGATGACGATTGCGTTCTTCCGCATCGCCAATCGAATTCAGTTGCAGCTTCACATCCTGCAAGCCGAGATCGTCCCACAAGCGTTGACACAGCATGATCAGCTCGGCATCGATATCCGGGCCGGTAAAGCCGAGAGCTTCGGCGCCGACCTGATGAAACTGCCGATAACGGCCGCGCTGCGGCCGCTCGTGGCGGAACATCGGGCCGCTGTACCAGAGCCGTTTCGGGCCATCGTAAGTCAGATTATGTTCGATCGCCGCACGCACCACGCCAGCGGTGCTTTCCGGGCGCAGAGTCAGGTTGTCGCCGTTCATCGAATCGGTGAATGAATACATTTCCTTTTCGACGATATCGGTGACCGCACCCAGGCCGCGCGCAAACAAGGCGGTAGACTCGACGATAGGCGTACGGATCTTTTGGAAACCGTAGCTCTTCAGCACCGACTCCACCGTATTTTCAAACAATTCCCACAGGGCTGCATCGGCCGGCAGGATATCGTTCATACCTTTTACGCCAACGATTTTTTCGGCTTTCTTATTTTCTGACATTCTTTTCAATACACAGGTAATGATTAATTTTATTCAAGTCAGGCTGCTGGCTGGCCATAATGGCTCTTCACATAATCCAGCACCACCGCTTGAAACTCTTCGGCAATCCGCTCGCCGCGCAGCGTCAGTTTTTTCTCGCCATCGATGAACACCGGCGCCGCCGGCGATTCGCCGGTGCCAGGTAAACTGATGCCGATATTGGCGTGTTTCGATTCGCCAGGACCATTCACGATACAGCCCATCACCGCCACGTTCATGCCTTCGACGCCGGGATAGGCTTTTTTCCATAGCGGCATCTGATCGCGCAAATAGGTCTGGATCTTGTCCGCCAGATCCTGGAACACGGTCGAGGTGGTGCGACCGCAACCAGGGCAGGCAATCACCATAGGCGCGAACTTGCGCAAGCCCATTGTTTGCAAAATCTCCTGGCCGACAATCACTTCCCTGGTGCGATCGCCACCCGGCTCCGGCGTCAGCGAAATGCGTATGGTGTCGCCGATGCCCTCTTGCAGCAACACCGACAAGGCCGCAGTCGAAGCGACAATGCCCTTGCTGCCCATGCCGGCTTCAGTCAAGCCAAGATGCAGCGGATAATCGCAGCGCCGTGCCAGTTCGCGGTACACGGCGATCAGATCCTGAACCCCGGATACCTTGCACGACAAGATGATGCGATCAGCGGCCAGGCCCAGCTCTTCCGCTCTTTGCGCATTCTCTATCGCCGAGGTAACCAAGGCTTCATACATTACTGCCTGCGCCGGCCACGGCTGGCTACGCAAAGCATTCTCATCCATGATGCGCGCCAGCAGCGCCTGATCCAGGCTACCCCAATTGACGCCGATCCGTACCGGCTTGTCATACTTGCAGGCGACTTCAATCATCTGCGCGTACTGGGTGTCGCGCTTGGCGCCTTTGCCGACATTGCCCGGATTGATCCGGTACTTCGACAAGGCCTGGGCGCACTCCGGATAATCGTTCAACAAGGTATGGCCGTTGTAGTGAAAATCTCCAACCAGCGGCACATCTATGCCCATCTTGTCCAGCTGCTCACGGATCGCCGGAACTGCCGCAGCGGCCTCCGGATTATTCACCGTAATGCGCACCAGCTCGGAACCGGCGCGCGCCAGATCCTTGATCTGGATCGCGGTGCCGATCGCATCAGCGGTATCGGTATTGGTCATCGACTGCACCACCACCGGCGCACCGCCGCCAACCATGATTTTGCGTTCGCCATAACTGATCACAGCGCCGCGGCTAAGGCGTCGCACGCTAGGACCTGAGCCTATCGGCAGATTCGTGTGCGGCATGGGTTTCTCTCTTTCCATCGCGCTTATTTCAAATTCAATCTGGCCACATTGGTTTTGGAACCGGCCTTCAGATCCAGCGGCGCGCCGCGCAGCGTAGCGTCGACACCGGCAAGATTGCCGATAATGATATTGACCGGCTGCGACATGTCGACCGCTTCCTTGCTGCCCGCCTTGACCAGGCGCGAGATCAGTACCGTATTATCGGCACGCTTGATTTCGACCCATGAATCCTGGCGGAAGCTCAAGCTCAGCTCGCCGCCGCTGGCCGCTACCGGGTTGGCTGGCGCAGCCTTTACAGCCACCTCAGACACGGCTGCAACACCTGCAGGCACGGGGTCAGCGACAGCGGCAGCAGAAGCTGGAACAGAAGCGGGAGCGGCAGTCAAAGCAGCGTTAGCCGCCGTATCGGCAGCCTCTACATTGGCTGCAGCTGGCAGGCTCGCATTATCTTCGACGCTTGCCGCGGCGGCAGTGGCAGTAGCCGTGGCAGCCGATTTTTCAGTCAGCGACTGCAGCTTGGCTTGCAAGCCGGGTAGCACATCGAGTCGTATCGCTACTGCCAGCAGCAATAACAGCACGGCCAGGACTACCAGCCATTTATAGGCAAATTTATTGCGCCCCATCAAACTGAAACGAGACTCGGCGAAAGGTGTTGACAATTGGCTATGGACTGGGCTGCTAGCCGATTGCGCGGCAACCGCAGGCGAAATGGTTGCGAGCAAAGCGTTCGCATCCAGACCCAGCAATTTTGCGTAGGAACGGATAAAACCGCGCGTCATCACCATGGTTGGCAGAGCAGCATAATTATCGGCTTCCATGGCGTCGATCTGACGCGGCGCCAGCTTCAGATGACTAGCCACATCCGGCACCGACCAGCCCAACTGCTCGCGCTTGCTGGCCAATTGCGCACCTAACGAAAGCGGGCTGGCGGCGGCTTCGAGAGCTGCACTTTCCAAGTTTTCCGGCTCGACATCTGCTGCTTTCAGCTGCTGGGACTCACTCATTGAACGCCCCGCGCTGATAGGCCGCGAACTCCGGGGAGCCGGCAAAACGACGACGTAATTGCGTCACCAAACTTGCTTCTGCAGCTGTGTCACCCAACTTTCGCTCCACTTTGATTGCTGTCCATAATGCTTCTGCATTTTGCACATCGGTTTTCAATACGAGACCAATATAAAACCGAGCCCGTTCATAATCGTTGCGGTCATACGCCAGCTGCGCCAGCTTGGCATTCGTCAGAGGATTGCTGGCGTCAAACTGAAAGGCTTGCGACAGGTAACGTTGCGCCGCCGCGGTATCGTTGAATTTGAGACTGCAAACACCAGCGTTCGTCAGTGCCTTTGCCGGCGACTGATAATTTCGGCTTTTCAGTGCGGTTTCGAAATGGGTAATCGATTCTTTTGCCCGCCCGTTCTGACACAAGAACCAGCCATAGTTATTGGCGTAATCCGGATTATTCGGGGAAAGCCGCAAGGCGCGCTGGAAATTATCGTCAGCCAACCGGTTTTCGCTCATATCCATGTAGATCAGGCCGCGCACGCTATACGCATCCGCCAGCTCAGGATCTGCAGCCAAAGCCTGTTTGATCTCGTCCAGCGCGACCTCCAGCTGACGCTGTTCGTAATAACCAACCGCCAGTTGCAAACGAATGCCGGCACGGCGTTGCGCTTCTGTCTGATCGGAACTGGTAGCCAGTTCCTTGCGTGAACCGCCGTCACTGTCGCTGCTGCGCGGCGGATTGGTGCAAGCACTCAAGCCAGTCAATAGCGACAATGCCGCTGCAGCGAACATCAGCCGGCCGCGCCAGCCCCCTAGCTTGCTACTCACTTGTTCTGTCACTGAGACACCTCGATGATGCGGCCAAAATTCTTCCCGAACTTCTGCTGATATTCAGTCATTTTTTGCATGCGCTCTTGCACCCGTGTCCGGTCCTGCACTTCGCCGGCAAGCTGGCCGCAAGCCGCATCGATGTCATCGCCGCGCGTCTTGCGCACGGTGGTGACGATGCCGGCGTCCATCAAGATCTGGGCGAAGGCTTTAATGCGTGGATTGTTCGAACGCTTCAATCCGGATTCGGGGAAAGGATTGAACGGGATCAGATTGAATTTGCATGGCACCGCGGGGCTGCCGGCATGGCCTTGCACCAAGGCGATCAACTCGCGTGCGTGGGCGTCGGTATCGTTGACGTCATCCAGCATGCAGTATTCAAAAGTAATGAAATCGCGCGGCGCGAACTCCAGATAACGCTTGCAGGCAGCCATCAGGTCACGCAACGGATATTTCTTGTTCAGCGGCACCAGGCCATCGCGCAAAGTGTCGTTGGACGCATGCAGCGATACCGCCATCGCCACCGCACAATCCTGCGACAGCTTATCGATCATCGGCACTACACCGCTGGTAGACAAAGTCACGCGGCGGCGCGATAAACCGTAGGCGTTATCGTCCAGCATCAGCTTCAGCGCAGTCACTGTCGGTTCGTAATTCAGCAAGGGTTCGCCCATGCCCATCATCACCACGTTGGTGATCTGGCGCTCGCCTTTATGACCTGGCTCGACGCCCTTGGACTTGCGCAATTCAAACTCAGCCATCCACAACTGGCCGATAATTTCACCGACTGTCAGATTGCGGCTGAAGCCTTGCTTGCCGGTGGAGCAAAAGCGGCAATTTACTGCGCAGCCGGCCTGCGTCGAAATACACAAGGTGCCGCGATTTTCTTCTGGAATAAACACCGTCTCCACCGCATTACCCTGACCGACATCGAGCAGCCACTTGCGGGTGCCGTCGGACGAGGTGTGGTCGCTGATCACAGCGGGAGCCGCGATAATAGCCCGGGTCGCCAGTTTGTCACGCAATGACTTGGCCAGATCTGTCATTGCATCGAAATCGTGTGCGCCGAATTGATGAATCCAGCGCAGTAATTGTTTTGCGCGAAACGGCTTCTCACCCAACTCACCGCAATAAGCGGTCAGTTGTGCGGGATCCAGATCCAGCAGGTTGGTGAGAGCAGTCATGGCATTTCCAATTTAAAATAATTGCGGGACAGAGTTCAAGAGACGCAAAACCGCGGCGCTTTACCCTATCCCCAACTATGCAAGCTTTTTAAAGCAATTACATCAGTTTACAAAACAAGTTACCAACAAGTTTTTACTTGTTTTGACTTACCGGCAGCAATTAAGCAGCTGGGAAGAAATAAGCGATTTCAACTTTTGCGGCTTCTACTGCGTCCGAACCGTGCACTGCGTTTGCGTCGATCGAATCAGCGAAGTCAGCACGGATAGTGCCCTTTTCTGCCTTCTTAGGATCGGTTGCGCCCATCAGGTCGCGGTGCTTCAACACTGCATTTTCGCCTTCCAGCGCTTGAATCATCACTGGGCCGGAGATCATGAAATCAACCAGATCCTTGAAGAAAGGACGTTCGCGGTGAACCGCGTAGAAACCTTCAGCTTCTGCGCGCGACAGATGCGTCATGCGGGCAGCAACGATTTTCAAGCCAGCGTTTTCAAAACGGGTGTAAATTTGACCGATTACGTTTTTTGCGACTGCGTCCGGTTTGATAATCGACAGGGTGCGTTCAATTGCCATCTGAAAAACTCCAATAAAATGAAAGGGTTAAAGTGCGTATTTAAATGACTGGTTAATAGTTCAATCAACCTTTGATTTTAACACGAAACACCCATGTAGCATCGTCAAAACTAGCCAAAACGCAAGCTGCAGATCGTGGAAGCCATCGATAGAACCACTTTGCTGCTTTATTGTCTGATGTAAAGATGCTGTTGGTAGTGCTATGATCGCAACAGTTTAATATTTTCGCAATTTCCAAAGGAGTCCCTGATGGACCAAAATCTGCAACCGACCTACTCACCGGGCAGCACCGCACTAAGCGCGCAGCACCGCGTGCTACGCAACACGTACTGGCTGCTGGCGCTGTCCATGCTGCCGACGATTGCCGGCGCCTGGCTTGGGGTACAGATGGATTTTAGTTTCTTTAGAAACAGTCCGCTGATCGGCTTCATGGCCTTCATGGCTGTGGCATTTGGTTTCTTCTATGCAATTGAAAAGACCAAAAATACCGGCTGGGGCGTTTTGCTCTTGCTCGGCTTTACCTTCTTCATGGGCCTGATGCTGTCACGCCTGATCGGCCACACGCTGGTCGGCTTTTCCAATGGCGCGACGCTGATCATGATGGCTTTCGGTGGCACTGCCAGCGTTTTTGTGGTGATGGCAAGCATCGCAACGGTCAGCAAACGCGATTTTTCGGCTATGGGGAAATGGCTGTTTGCCGGCGTGGTAGTGCTGCTGCTGGCCTCTTTGGCGAACGTTTTCCTGCAAGTGCCGGCGCTCTATCTGGCGGTATCGGTAATTGCCATCGCGATTTTCTCAGCCTATATCTTGTATGACGTGCAACGCATCATCAATGGCGGCGAGACAAATTACATTTCAGCAACACTGAGCCTGTATCTGGATGTCTACAATATCTTTGTCAACCTGCTTTCCCTGCTGGGCATTTTCGGTGGCAATCGGAATTAAGCAACCCCAAAAATGTAAAAAGCCGGCTTTTTGCCGGCTTTTTTATTTATAGCATCGCACAACTTAAAGCAGATCGAACACCGCAATCGATTCCACATGGGCAGTGTGCGGGAACATATTCACCACCCCGGCCTGGCTCAAACGATAGCCGCCGGCGGTCAGCAAACCGGCGTCGCGCGCCAAAGTCGAGGGACTGCATGAGACATACACAATGCGCTTCGGCATCAATGTTTTATCAATTTCCGCAAGCCCGACAATCGCTTCGCACACCGCCGCTGCACCATCGCGCGGCGGATCGATCAGCATCCGGTCAAACTTGCCCAACGCGACAAAATCCTCAGCACTTGCCTCAAACAGATTGCGGCAATAAAAAGTGGTCTTGCCGGCCAATTGATTGACCGCTGAATTTTCGCCGGCACGGTCGATCAAGGCTTGACTGCCTTCGATGCCGACCACTTGCTGCGCTTGAGTGGCCAAGGGTAGAGTGAAATTTCCCAAGCCGCAAAACAGGTCAGCCACCCGCTCATGCGGCTGCACATCCAGCAAACGCAGAGCACGCGCTACCATTACCCGGTTGATTTGATGATTCACCTGGGTGAAATCGGTAGGCTTGAAAGGCATGCGCACGCCAAATTCAGGCAAGGTGTAATACAGCTCAGCCTGCGTCGGATAAAACGGGTAGGCGCTGTCCGGGCCTGCAGTCTGCAACCACCAATTCACTTGATACTGGTCGGCAAACGCCTTCAGCTTGACTTCGTCATCAGCCGTCAAGGCCGCCATGATGCGCAATACCAGCGCAGTAATCTTGCCTTGCGGCCCCTCGCCTACCGCCAGTTCTATCTGTGGAATGTGGTCAATCAGGCTCAGCGAAGCGATCAGATGGCGTAGCGGCACCAGCATCGCCGACACATTCGCCGGCAATATTTCGCAGGCTTTCATGTCCGTGATGAAAGATGATTTTCTCTCATGAAAACCGACCAGCACCCCGCCTTTTTTAGGCACATTGCGCACCGATATGCGGGCCCGGTAGCGATAACCCCAGGTCGGCCCATAAATCGGGCGCAGCATGGATTCCGCCTTGACCTTGCCGATATGCCACAGATTGTCTTCCAGCACGCGCTGTTTGATGGCTACCTGAGCAGTCGGTTCCAGGTGTTGCATGGCGCAGCCCCCGCACATGCCGAATACGGCGCACTTCGGCTTCACCCGCAATACCGACTCGTTGTGCAAGGCGGTCATGGTGGCCGCTTCCCATTTCGGCTTCTTGCGATATGACAGGAAACTGACTCGTTCGCCCGGCAAAGCACCCTCGACAAAAATAACCTTGCCCTGGCTGCCATCCTCATTTTGCAAATGGCCGATCCCGCGCGCATCCATGTCGAGGGATTTGATATCGATAGTATCTTGTTGCATAGAAAGCAGTTATACGTTGCCCGTCATGGACAACAAATGGAAAGAAAATAGTCCGAGATTATAGCGCCATCTGCGGCAGGGGTACGGCAGGAATGCTGCCGCAGCGTATCAACGATCTCTTAGAGAAAGGAGTCCTTGCCGACACCTTTGGCGCCCAGCAAGCGCTTCAGCTTGAGCAGCGCCTCTTGTTGGATTTGCCGTACCCGCTCGCGCGTGACGCCTATTTCGGCCGCCAGCTCTTCCAGCGTCGATGGATCGTCGTTATCCAAGCCAAAACGACGCATGATCACGTTGCGCTGCTTGTCCGTCAGCTTTTCCAGCCAGACTCGCACCAGAATCGACATTTCCTGCTGTTCGGCGCGCGAATCGGGATTTTCCTCGGTAGCGCTCGGCAGCAAATCCATCAGGCTGGCCAGCGGATCCTGATCCAGCGGCGCATCCAGCGATGCAGCATGCTCGGACAAGGCCAGCACGTCCTGCACGTCTTCCACCGGCCTATCGACCAGATGAGCGATATCTTCGGCGCTGGCGTCCTTACCGTCGTGGTGCTGTGCTTCCAGATGATATTTGGCGCGCAGGATCTGGTTCAATTCGCGCACCATGTGCACCGGCAATCGCACGGTGCGCGCCTGATTCATGATGGCGCGCTCGATACTTTGACGTATCCACCAGGTGGCATAGGTAGAGAAACGGAAGCCGCGCTCAGGCTCGAATTTATCGATCGCGCGCATCAAACCGAGATTGCCTTCCTCGATCAGATCGAGCAAGGCGACGCCACGGTTGATATAGTGCTTGGCAATCGAGACTACCAGGCGCAAATTGTGCTCGATCATTTTCTGCCGAGCTTCGAAATTGCCCTGTTTCGCCAAGGTCGCAAAATGCACTTCCTCGGTGACCGACAACAACGGCCGGGTGCCGATCTGATTCAAATAGTGCTGCGTGGTGTCAGTCGAAAGCTCGGCTGCCAAGACCTTCTTCAGCTCCTCGACGCCATCGACCACCACCACCACGCCGTCAACCACAACCTCGTCGTCAGCGTCCTGCTCGGTGACAGCATCGACATCATCTTGCCCATCATCGGCAAGCTGCTCCGATGAGACGTCAAGCTCGTCATCCTGATGATCTGTCGGCCGTTTGCTCATTTATCGATTAGGTAAGAATTTCGATGGATCCACAGGTTTGCCTTGCTGGCGAATTTCGAAATGCAGCTTGACTGCGTCGCTGTCCGAATTCCCCATTTCAGCAATTTTCTGGCCCTTGCTCACCGTCTGTCCCTCTTTTACCAGGATGCTCTTATTATGCGCGTAAGCGGACAACAAGTTGCTGGTATGTTTGATGATAACTAAATTACCATAACCGCGAATCCCGCTACCGGCATACATCACCTTGCCGCCAGCTGCGGCAACCACAGTCTGCCCAGCCTTGCCGGAAATATCGATGCCTTTCTTACCCTGATCGAAAGAGGCGACCTGCTTGCCTTCCGCCGGCCACATCCAGTCCACCCGATCTTCATCGCCGGACGATGGCGCCGCCGCAGAGGCTGCACTGCTAGCGGCGGCGGTAGCGGCAGGTGCGGCCACGGCCGGCGCCGTTGCGGGTTTCGACACCTCGCTGGACGAGGCTGCATCAGGTTTCTGCAATTCAGCCAGTGTGCTGTCGGAATACGGGCGTTTGTCACCGCGCGGCCCGCTCTTGTTGCCGGCATTGCCGGCGACTGCGCTGGAGGTTGGAGTTGCCGCCCCCAGCGACCTTACTTCCACTCCCGAGCCAGAGGCTACATTGCCAATCTGGGCGCCGCCGGCCGAACCCGAACCACCGTCCGGGGGCTGCACCCGCAGCACTTGGCCAACCTTGATGTCATTCGCATTTTCCAGTTTGTTCCAAGCCACGATATCGCGATAACTTTGACCGAATTCAAGTGCAATCCGATACAAGGTATCGCCTTGCTTCACAGTGTAAGAGCCGCGTCCTTCAGTGGCTCGTGGTGCATCGGGTGTGGCTGCGCCAGCTACTGCGCCGTTGCCGCCTGGTCGCCGCTCGACTACCGGAGCGGGGGTGCGCGGAGTGGTACATGCGGCAAGCGTACCCACCATTAATCCTAAAGCTATAAAGCGAGTTTTCTTCATTCTCATTACATTTATTAGTATGTGCGACGTGGTCGCTGATTATTCGTCAATTTATTCGTCAATTTATTTCACCAGATGCAACAATTGATTTAATTCTGTTCAAGCTGTCCCGGCACGCAGAGGCACAAAATGACAGTCTTCCAGTGTGGTACTGGTCCAATCAAATTTACTTGTTCGCTGGATGAGCTGCAGTACTTGATGACGGGCGCCGACCGGGGCCACCAGGCGGCCGCCAATCGTCATTTGGTCTAGTAAAGCTTGCGGCACTTCGAGGCCGGCTGCAGCCAGTATGATACCGTCGAAAGGTGCCACTTGTGGCAGCCCAAGCATACCATCTCCGTAATGCAAACGGATGTTGGCAATCCGCAGCGGGCGCAAGTTGCTTCTTGCCAGTTCATGCAACGGCTTGATGCGCTCTATCGAATAGACTTCCTTGGCAACCAGAGACAGCACCGCCGCCTGATAGCCGCAGCCGGTGCCGATTTCCAGCACGCGATTCAAGATGCCGCCTTGCTGGTTATCACGCATGATCTCTATCATGCGCGCCACGATATACGGCTGGGAAATTGTCTGATGATGGCCGATCGGCAGCGAGGCATCGATGTACGCCTGGCTCGACAAGCCTGGCTCCATGAACATATGGCGTGGCACCGCTGCCATCGCGGCCAGCACTTTGGCGTCATTTACACCTTGCCTGGCAACCCGCTCCACCATGGCTTTGCGCACCCCTTCGGACACCATCGAGCCTGAGCGCTCGACATGGCTTGCGGTTTGCATAGGCCGTGACAGCGGCTTGCTTGCCGGCGCCGTTGGCGACACGCCAGCAGCATTCCGGGAGGTCGACCGGGCATTTTCCCAAGCTGCGTTTTTGGTTGCGGTCTGCGGGGTGGCGACGCTACGCTTATTCTGGTCAGCGCCGGATTTCTTGTCGACCAGCGACGACAGCGTCAGCGGGAAACGCTTGGCCTTGTCGGTCATGACAAGTCTTTCCTTAGCCCGGCCAACTGCGCCGCATGCGTCAAATCTATTTGCAAGGGAGTGATCGAGACATGGCCGTTGGCCGTCGCATGGAAATCGGTGCCCTCGCCAGCGTCGCGCGCGGCGCCTGGCGGTCCGATCCAGTATATGTCGCGGCCATGCGGGTCTTTATCCCTGATGACTGCCTCCGACTCATGCCGCTTTCCCAAACGGGTTGCCACTATCGATTTCAACTGGTCGTAAGGCAGATTGGGAATATTCACATTCAGCAGATAAGGTTGCGGCAAATTATCGAAACGGCGTTCGACAATTTCTCGCGCCACCATGGCTGCCGCCTCCAACTCATCCCAGCCTTTGTGCAACTGCGAAAAAGCGATGGCGGGAATGCCAAACAAAAACCCCTCGGTGGCCGCCGCCACGGTGCCGGAATAAAGGGTGTCATCGCCCATGTTTTGGCCCTGATTAATGCCAGACACAATCAGATCCGGTCGAAAATTAAGCAAGCCGGTCAACGCTATATGCACACAATCAGACGGGGTTCCGTTAACAAAATAAAAGCCGTTTTCGGCGCGTTGCACGGATAGAGGGCGATCCAGGGTCAGCGAATTGGAAGAGCCGGAGCGATTGCTGTCCGGCGCCACCACTACGATTTCGGCAATCGGCGTCAGCGCATTCGCCAGTGCGATGATGCCCGGCGCCAAGTAACCATCGTCGTTGCTGATCAAAATTTTCATATCTGGATTTTACCCGAAGCAATGTTACGCATTTATGAAGATTTGGGAATTTTAACCAAGTGCGTCATAGGGACAGCTCAAAGAGCAATTTAATTGCCTTTATATTAAACAACCCATTAAATTGCAAAATTATGTTGCAATGCGGCATAAAAACCACAACCGGTAGATAAAAAGAGGTATTGTTAGCGCTATCAAGACTATAACTGAGTAAGCGTCTCGAACAACTGCACGACTTACTGCCGACCTGTATCAGACAGGCATGACGTCCTGCGGCCCGAACACCGTTTAAATTAATTTACTGTCGTCAGACGATCAAGGAATCACCATGAAATCGTACCGCGTCCGCAATTCCGTCGTCGCCAGCCCAATGAGCGCCTGGACCGACCTGCTGTTCAAAACCGGGGAAATGATGAGCGCATCCGCACAGGTGATCGGCCACCGCACCGCACGCCTGGCGCTGGCCGGCCCGGCGCCAAGCGTGAGCGACCGCAATGAATTCAATCTGATGAGCCAGGAAAAAATGGAGGCGGCAACCGAGTCGGCGCACGCCATGGCAATCCGGATGATGAGCTTGCATCAGGAAGTTGCCAGGCTGGCGATTCAACACATGCTGGATGGCGCCGCCAACCTGATGTCGGTAGCCAGCAGCAGCACGCTGCACCAGTCAGGACATCGCCAGAGCAAACTGGCACATGACACCATGCGCAACTCGGCGGAAGCGGTGTCCCAGCTCAACACCTCGCTAGCGAATATTGCCCAAACCGGATTGCATCCGATTCATGCACGGGCAACAGCCAACGCAAAGCGCCTGAAAAAGCTCTGATATATATGAAGCAGCCGCAGCCAGTGTGAAACAGAAGTACTGCAAAAACACAGGCTGGGTGTTTGAAATTTTGAAAGCCACATGACCATGCCAAACCTTGGCATGGTCAATCCGGATTACATCATTCGGTGCCGTATTTCGGTGAATGCGGACCGTGCAAGATACCGTTCGGCTGATTAGTCGATAACAAACGCTGACTGGTCAAGCCGGCAATGTCGTGGCTCTTGTCGGAAACGTTATTGATAATCTGATTGACGACTGCCGTCACCAGTACGCCAATTAAACCGCCGCCGCTATTATTGTTTCCTTCATTGCTGGAGGCGCTGGCGGTACCCGACCACAGAAGAGCGCCGCTTTTCAAGTCGATCAGCTTGGCATTGGCCCTCACCTCAACCACGCTATTCACCACTGTATAAGTGGAACCGTACTTGCTCACGGTGACATACAGTGCGGCGTCAGCGCCAAAGATTTCCTGCAACTTGGCCGCCGCAATCGTGTGAATGTCTGCAGCGTTGGTCATGCCGTTTTGCTTGAGCGTCTCATCGACCAACGCCACCGGCAACACATAATAACCAGCCTCGGCCAGAGGATAGCTCATCTGCGACAACATGCTGTAGGTTGCCGCGACGTCCGGCGACTCGTTCAATGGCGGCAATATCAGGATGGTTTTAGGACGGCTTTGCTTGAACGCCGTATAGTCAAGCTGCTTGACAGGTGCAGCGCAGCCCGCAGCCAGCAGTACGACCGATATGCAAACCAACGACTTCATAATCTTTTCTAACATGTCCACCCTCTTATTTTTTGAATTTTCTCATCAGGAAATCCATGTAGGCCGATGACTCCGGAAACAGCTCTTTCTCTGTCTGGAACTCCTGCACCACTTGCTCCTCTTTTCCCAGGCTGGCGTATAACATTCCCAGTTGGGCGTGATATCCCGGCGGCGGCATATTCCCGGCTGCGCGGATTTTCTGCAGATCGCGCTCCAGAACTGTCACCTGCTCTACCGAAGCCTGTCCCTTGAAATACTCATAGACCTGCGGCTGATAACTTTCCCACTGATATAGCGGTTTCGGTGGTGTATTGCAGCCTGCCAGCAGCGCGCAAGCGGTCAAGGCAAATGGCAACGAAATTGACAAGACATGCCGTTTTACAAACTTGTTCTTCATGATATTTGGCGTTCTGAGTTGTGGTTATTTACTAGGTTGCCAAGCGCCGGAATCGATAGCGGCGACCAGATTGTTGATGGCTTCACGCATCGCCAGGTCAAGTACTTTGCCGTTCAGCGTGGAGTCGTAACTGGCGGTGCCGCCGAAACCGATGATCTCGCGCGCAGCCAGGTTGTATTCGCCAGCACCTTGGGTGGAGTACACCACTTCCGAAGTTTTGATATTGACGATATTCAGATTCACTTTGGCATACGCAGTCTGCGTCTTGCCACGGCCCAGAATACCGAACAGCTGCTGGTCGCCGACTTCCTTGCGGCCAAACTCGGTGACGTCGCCGGTGACGACAAAATCCGCGCCCTTCAGGGTCTGGGCTTGCTTCTGCAAAGCAGCCTCTTGCCTGATCTCTTCCATATTGTCCCGATCGAGGACATTGAAGCGATTGGTTTGCTGGAGATGGGTAATCAGAATGGTCTTGGCTTGTCCGCCCAGGCGATCGACGCCGTCGGAAAAGATGCCGCGCATATAGCTGGAGCGGTTATCAAATTTACCAACTGCGATCTGAGTACGCGCGCCATTGTATGGCTTGTTGGCGGTCTCTACCTTCAGCACCGGCAAGGCGTTGGAAGTCTCGGTGGCGCAACCACCCAGCGCTGACAGCAACGCTGTCGCGGCCAATATTGGAATCACTCTAATTTGCTTCAATTGCTCTTCTCCAAAACTCCCCCTTGGGGGCAATCGACAATAAGATATAAATAGCTAATACCCAAGCTGATACCCAATTGATGCTATCAACAGGAATCAGCCTTGGCTTCTGATCACCCAGAGTTCACATTTCAACTCGGAAAGTTGTCAGGGCGCAAAACTTAACATTTCTATAAAATTCCGTCCACAAAAAAAGTACAATTTTGCAATATTTGGCGAAATGTTGTTTTTAAGCACAACAAAAATACGGACCATGCGATCTGCCTGAAACCGCCAGGGCCTGCTCATACAGCCTCCGCGCTCTCAAGAATATTTTTTGACACCCATGCTTACCTATACGGCCACCGCAATTGTTGTTGTTTGTAACAGCTAGCGAACAGCGCAGGTCGAGGGCGTATCATTAGCGGCGCGTCGCCCCCAAAGTCACCCACTGCCCTACTGTCTGCCACCACTTGTCTTCGCTTCTCGTTTCAATAATGCCATTGCACAACGTAATTTTTACCTCATCACGACAGATCAAAAAGATCATTTCCGGCTTGATCGTGATTTTCGTGGCGATCGGCGCTACAGGTTGCGCTATTGAACCGGTTCCTGTCTCACCTCAAACTGCCGAGCGATTAAAATCTCAAGCGCCGATTCGGTTTCTGCTGACTTTCGACGATGGCCCGGCCAGACCAAGGACTGACAATCCGACACTGTCCATACTGAACACGCTCACGCATAATCCACTGCAACCCGGCATCAAAGCCCTCTTTTTTGTGCAGACCCGTTCGTCTGACGCTGGCGAGACGGACTTCGGGCGAAACATATTGCGGCGTGAAATTGATGAAGGGCATTTACTTGGCTTTCATACTGCTACGCCACGTCATGCAAACCATCGCTCCCTTAGCCCCGAAATATTCGAACAATCGCTAAACGATGGCATTGCCGACATTGCGTCCATTCAGGGAAGCGCGCCGAAACTGGTTCGGCCGCCGTTCTGGAACTACGACAAGCGTACTTTTGACGTTTACCAACAGCATGGCATGCACATTTTGCTGACGGATTTGAGCGCGAACGACGGCAAGATATATGGCATCAAGTTCAGCCTGAGAAGACGCTCCAACATGTTGCATCTGTTGACTGACGTGCGCGAGCGGATTGCCGCAGGCGAGTTGCCGACGGTCGATGGAAGTATCCCGGTGGTGGTGACTTTCCACGATATAAATAGTTACACTGCCGATCACATGGCGGAATATTTGCAAATACTGATGGATTGCGCGCGTGCGGTCCAGCTGCCGGTTGCAAGCAAGCCGTTTTACGACGACAAGGCCGCACTAGAGCGTGCGGCCCTGGCAAGAAGCGTACGTGACAGCGCACAAGTTGTGCGCCTGCCTGGGTTCTGGAACTGGCTATGGGCGCGGAAATAGGCAACCGTTGTTGCCCGGCGAATCAGTCATTGCCTAACTGTTCCGACCAGGCCGACGGCGTGGCGCCAAGCAGGTAGATCTGCGCTACCGAATGCAAGCGATCGCCGCTGCATAGCGCGATTGCCAAGCCTTGCTGCGACCATGTGCGTGCATGCCATCCCGGCCCTGATCGCAAACGTACCCCACCGGCTACCAGCTCAGGTGACGCTGCGTCGCCCTCCTGGGCCGACATTAATTTAAACACTGCCTCTTTGCTGCTCCACAAGGTATAGAAGTCCGCCACTTTATTTTCGACGGGACGGCTGGATAGCCAACTGCTTTCGGCATCAGAAAAGGCGGCGCGACCAATCGCATCCACGTCGCGCTCAGTATCCAGCGCCTCTATGTCTAGACCCAGCGCCGAATCAACGCTGGCGGCACAAGCAACCCAGCCGCGGCTATGCGACAAGCTGAAGCGGGGGTGCACAGTGCTGGTAACGGGCAGCTGCACCAACGGTGCTTGATTTTTACGCTCGATGACATGCACGGCGTCAGGCGCAATGCCGGCCAGGCGTGACATGGCAAAGCGTAGCAATATCCGGCCTGATAAAAATTCACGCTGGCGCAGCGGCCGCAGGAAACGCTGGTAACGCAACAGCTCCGCTTCACTTAAACAGGCAAGAAAACGGTCGCGGTCTTCATCCGCCAACTGATTGGCGTTGTGCAGAAAAATAACAGCGGACGGCATTTGCAGCGCTAATCCAGACGTTTGAAAATCAAGGATGTATTGATACCGCCAAACGCAAAATTATTCGACATGAAATATTCGCATTGCAAACTGCGCCCCTGATCGACAATGTAGTCCAGGTCAGCACATAGCGGATCCACTTGCTTCAGGTTGATGGTCGGCGCAAACCAGTCGGAACGCATCATTTCGATACCGATCCAGGCTTCCAGAGCGCCGCAAGCACCTAGCGTGTGCCCGGTATAACTCTTGAGTGAACTGATAGGCGTGCGCTGGCCAAATACAGCCGCAGTTGCGTAAGACTCGGCAATATCGCCCTGTTCGGTGCCGGTGCCATGGGCATTGATATAGCCAATCGCTGCTGCCGGCAATGCGGCGTCAGCCAGCGCCAGCGTCATCGCGACCTGCATGGTATCGGCGTTTGGATGGGTGACGTGACAGCCGTCGCTATTGGTGCCGAAACCGACGATTTCGGCGTACATCTTTGCACCTCTGGCACGCGCATGTTCGAAATCTTCCAGAATCAAACTGCCCGCGCCTTCACCTATCACCAGACCATCCCGGCTGCTGTCAAATGGGCTAGGCGTCATGGCCGGCGTGTCATTGCGCACGCTGGTGGCAAACAGCGTATCGAATACCGCCGCTTCGGTAGCGCACAATTCTTCGGCGCCGCCGGCGATCATGATTTGCTGGCGGCCACTACGGATAGCTTCATATGCGTAACCAATCCCCTGGCTGCCGGAAGTGCAGGCGCTGGAAGTGGTGATCACGCGCCCGGTAATGCCGAAAAACACACCGATATTGACCGGCGCGGTGTGCGCCATCATTTTGATATAGGTAGTAGCGGTGATACCCCGCGTACTGCGTTCATCCATCATCCGGCCAAAATCGCCGATCGCCTGCGGCGTACCTGCGGAAGAACCGTAGGCGATTCCGCAGGCGCCGCTTTTCAGCACCGGATCGTCTATCAGGCCGGCATCGATCAGAGCCAGTTCGCTAGCGCGGGTCGCCATCAAAGCGACTCGTCCCATGCTGCGCATGGTTTTGCGGTTATAGCGATCGGACAAGGCGAATTCCGCGGCAGGGGCGCCCAACTGGGTGTTCAAGCCGTCGTAACCGGCCCAGTCTTCCATCCGTACTATGGCGTTGCGATAACTGCCGAGATGAGCGCGAATGGCGCACCAGTCGTTACCGATCGGGCTGATGCCGGACATGCCGGTCACCACTACCCGGCGTGCTGTTGTTGTGCCTGTCATGCCATGCCTCCGTTAACCGAAATCACCTGGCGCGTGATATATGCGGCATCGGCATGCATCAGGAAAGCCACCGTCGCCGCCACTTCCTCCGGTTTGCCGACCCGGCGCGCCGGAATCAGCTTGAGCGCTTCATCCAGCGGCACCTGATCGATCATGTCGGTTTCTATCAAACCAGGCGCCACGCAGTTGACCGTGATGTTGCGTTTGGCCAGCTCGATCGCCAGCGCTTTGGTGGCGCCGATAATCCCGGCTTTGGCCGCGCTGTAATTGACCTGGCCGCGGTTGCCGATCAATCCCGACACCGAAGCCAAAGTCACGATACGGCCAGGTGCGCGGCGCTGCACCATCGGCATCACCAGGGGATTGAGGACATTGTAGAAACCATCCAGGTTGGTCTTCAGGACCAGATCCCAATCCTCCCCCGGCATGGCAGGAAAAGCATTGTCGCGCGCGACACCGGCATTGCACACCACGCCGTAATAACAGCCGTGTTGCTCGATGTCTGCCAGCAAGGCGCTAGCGCTGGCCCGGCGATCGCCTATATCGAATTGCAAGACGCGCGCTTGTAGCCCCAGCTCACGCACGCTGTGCGCTGCGGCATCGGCTGCCTCACGCTGTTGATGGCAATGCAAGACAATATCGTAACCGTCGCGCGCCAGGCGCAATGCGATGGCCTTGCCGATCCCGCGGCTGGAGCCGGTGACCAGCACGGTTTTGTCTAACCGGGTAGTTGGGGGTTCTGCCATATTCAATTCCAACGTCATTCACTACTTCCCTCAAGAAAAACAGCCGCATCAGCCGGCTGAAACACGGTAACGGTGGCGCTAGCCAGTTGCTGCCCGGCAGAATGGATATGGCATTCGAACGATCCTATCCCATTGTCTGCCTGCAATATTCTGTGTACATGTACTTTCAGCTTGCTGCCGATAGCAAAGCTTGGGCAATTGGCTTCGTAGCGCCGGGTGCCCAGCAAGAAACCGATTTTCACCGCATCGTTGCACAACTGCGCGGCATACCCAGCGTAGGCGGCAATTGCCTGCGCCATATATTCGACGCCGACCCAGCCAGGCACGCCATGGGCGTCGCAAAACATACTGTCGGGCCGGATAGTCACCTCAGCCCACAAATCTTCCGGTCCGACTTCCAGCAGCCGGTCCAGCAACACCATGACGCCGGAATGCGGCAAAAAACGGCGAATATCCAAGGATTCGACCGTGTTCGACTGATTTGTCCTCGACTGCTTTGTCCTCGACTGATTTATGATCGACGCACTCATCATTCACGCCCCAACAGCAAACTTGCATTGGCGCCGCCAAATGCAAAAGAGTTACTCAAAACCAAACGCAAAGGTTGTCCCAGACGGGCGCCGATGGGCAACAGATTGAGCTGCGGCAAACCAGGATCGCTGACGCCATCCCACAAATGCGGCGGCAACCGGCCCTGCGGATTATTGTCCTGCATTGCCAGCCAACACAAGCCCGCCTCGACCGCACCGGCGGCTCCCAGCGCGTGGCCGGTGAAAGGCTTGGTCGAGCTGAGCGCCACATGGTCAGCGAACATAGCAGCAACCGCCCGCCCTTCCATGGCGTCGTTTTGCACAGTAGCCGTGCCATGCAAGTTGATGTAATCGATTTGTTGCGGCGTCACACCGGCGCGCGCCAGAGCTTGTTCCATTGCACTGCGAGCACCTGCGCCGGACGGATCCGGCGCTGAAATATGATAACCGTCTGAGGATTCACCCCAGCCGCGCAAACTCACGATGGCCTCAGCCTTGCTCATCAAGAACAAGGCGGCGCCCTCACCGATATTAATACCGTTGCGATTGGCGCTGAACGGATTGCAGCGCGCTACGCTGACCGATTCCAGTGCGGTAAAGCCGGCCACGGTAAAGGCGCACAGAGAATCAACCCCGCCGGTCAACACCGCATCGCATAAGCCCATCTTGATCAAGCGCGCAGCGCTAGCCATAGCCTTGCTGCTCGACGCACAGGCGCTGGAATGCACATAGGCGGGCCCGGTCACGCCCAGCACCGACGCTAAGGTCGCCGCCGGCGAAGCCATTTCTTGCTGTCCATAACCAAAATCGGCAGGAAACTCACCGTTCGCCAGCCGATAGCGAAACGCCGCTTCGCTCTGCGCTATGCCAGAGGTGCTGGTGCCAAGCACGATAGCCACTCGGTCCGCGCCAAACTGTTGTATGGCCGCATCCACTTGCGGCCGGATCTGCGCCAGCGCCGCCAGTGCCAGTTGGTTATTGCGGCTGCGCTGGTCCAACGGCAGCCCGCTGATATCCGGCAGAACCGCCTCCACGCAACCCAGCGCCAGATCCTGCTCCGGCGCCCGCCCCGACGAATAGCGCGGCGTCATGACGACGCCGCTGTCGCCAGCGAACAGGCGGCGGCTGATCTCGGCGTGGTTTTCACCAAGCGGACAAATCATGCCGAGTTGATTGAGATAAAACATGCTTATGGCGCCGCAGTTGGTACGGTTGTGGCAGATGGAGCCGGGGCGTCAACGGCAGTGTCGCTGACCGACTCGATCGTCAAACGATAATGGTAGCGCAGGTTATTCAGTTCCACTTTGCCGTCCCACGGCGTCGGCGTGCTGTAGTTGATCACCGTCACCGTCTCTCCTTGCAGCGACAGGGTTCGCTGCAATCCTTGTTGCTCGATCGCCCAGCCTGCCGGCAGCGCCTGGCGAATTGCTGCCAGTGGCCACAATGTCAATTGCGTATCTTCCAACACATCTTCGGCCCGCACCTGGGACGGCAGCATGGGATGACGCCAGGACTGCAAAGTCTGCCCATCATAATGCAGGCTCAAGACACGCTGGCCGAACGCCAGTCCGACCATATTGAATTGCTGTTGATCGATTTCCAGCGCAGCATCAAGCTGATCGACACGACCATTGCGTTCGACCGTCAAATGCTGTTGCAAACTGATATTGGCGCCTAAGGCTGCCGGCGCCAGTTTCAACCCCAGCCGCGCCGGCGCTTGCGATGCCGGCGTAGTTGTACAAGAGGCCAGTAAAGACGCCAGCACCAGCGCAGCCAACAGCATGCAAGACCGCAAGTCGCCAAGGCCCTGCCAGCCGCTGCGACCGGGCAGATTCAACCGCATATCTCCTCCAAGGTCTTCAGGCGCCGTTTGCTTTCCTTTACGTACGGATTGCTGTCGTCCCAGGCATAGCCTGCCAGGATCGCAGCAATCATGCGACGTATCTCTGGCTGCTGTTGTTCATAAAAAATGACTTTCTGGAATCCGCCCGAATACCAGGAATCAACAAAGGTACGGAAAGTATCGACGCCTTTTTTCAGCGGAATTGCATATTCATTTTCCCAATCGACGGCCGTTCCGGCGAACTGGCGCTGCAAGGCGGCGGCGGCCAGGCTGGCGGACTTGAGGGCGATCGTGACGCCGGAAGAAAACACCGGATCCAGGAATTCCCCGGCATTGCCGAGCAAAGCATAGCCCTTGCCCCACAACGATTTGACGTTGGAGGAGTAACCAACGATCTGGCGTGCCGGCGTATCCCAGCGCGCATTCTTCAGCAAGCTATGCGATGCCGGATCTTGCATTACCAGCGTCTGCAGGCGTTCGCTCTCGCTACCCTTGAACTGCTCCAGGAAAGCCGTTTCGGCGACCACGCCAATGGAACAGCGGCCGCCGGCAAAAGGGATCAGCCAGTACCAGACATCGCAATGTTCCGGATGCACGCTAATGCGGATCTTGTTGCGATCGAAACCTGGCACGTCGATGCCATCTTCGATGTGGGTAAAGATAGCGCCGCGCACCGGAAAATTCGATGGTGTTTCCAATTCCAGCAGACGCGACAATACCCTTCCGAAACCGCTGGCGTCCAGAACAAAACCAGCTTCCACTATGTATTCCGAACCGTCTTCATGACGCACGGTGACCCGCGGTTTTTCTGCACTCCCATCGAATGCCGTGACAGTGTGCTGATAACGCACTTGCGCGCCTTGGCGTTCGGCTTCATTGGCCAGCAATTGGTCGAAATGCGCACGCTGTACCTGGTAAGTAGTGCCCCAGCCGGCAGAATGCTTGTCGCGAAAATCAAAGTCGGTATAGCGCTCTCCGCGCACAAAGGCGGCGCCGTTCTTGTACTGAAAACCGGCTTCCACCACGGCTTGCAACATGCCCGCCTGCTGCAGATATTCCATGCTTTGCGGCAGCAGGCTTTCGCCTATGCTAAAACGCGGAAACTGTTCGCGCTCCAGCACCAGCACTTGCCGACCTTGCTGCAACAATAACGCCGCCGCCACCGAACCTGCCGGGCCGGCGCCAATCACCAGAACATCGCACTGCTCAACTCTTGTTTGCATTTTTCTCTTCTTTTTCCGGTTGTAAATCCTGGTTAAAACAAGGTGCAATCAACCAGACAATCGCAATTCCGATCAACATCGTGAATCCAAATGCATGCAACGGCGGCGTCGCGGACAACGCCAGCAAACCAAACGACAGCAAGGCGCTCGCTGCCGACAAACTAACCGTGAGCCAAGCGAAGCGATCGCGCTGCATGCCTTGTTCTTGCAAGAAAATGCCGTAGTCCACGCCGAGGCCGAGAATCAGCATCAGCGCCAACACATGAAACAACTGCAAAGGCTGTGCCAGCAGGCCAAGCAAAGCCAGGGTGGCGATGCTGGCGACGGCCGGCGGCGTCAGCACACGCCAGGCCGCGCTGCGGTAGCGTGCAAATAACAGCAAATAGATTGCGGCGTAAGCACCTAGCAATACCCACCCCATATATTGCCGGTAGTGACCCAGCACCGAAGATATTTCGCTGACCTTGTCGACCCATGACACACCTTCCAATTGCTCGGCAGCCTGCTTCAGGGTGGGCAGGTTGCCATAATTATTGAGCCCGCGCAAAGCGACAATGCTGGCGTAGACGCTGCCTTGCGCACTCTCAACTTTTCCCAACCAAAGATGGCGCGACGGCTCGCTGGCGGCGCTCTTCAGAAATTCAGCCGGGGTAAGATCGTGACCACCATTCGCGCTTGCCGCCGCGCTCAGCGCCCGGCTGCGCATTTGCGCGACCCAGCCATCGCCTTCACCCAACTGCACCGCCAGCGTCTTCAATGGCCCGTCTGCAGCAAGCAAGGCCTGCGTGACCAAAGCCCGATTCGCCGCCTGCGCCTGCAACGACGGCGTCCAGTTAGACATCGCCTGATAACCGCTGATGACGTGCTTCACAATCAACGGTTCCAGCCGCTGCCTTAATGTTTCCTCGCGCTGCAATACCTGTTCCGCGCTGGCGCCACGCACCAGGTAGAACTGCACCGGCGTTGGCGCATCGAGTAATTTCCCCAACTTGATCTGATCCGCCAGCAATGCTTTCGGCGGCGTCTGCAGGGAGCGGATATCGTCGTTCACAGTCAGGCGCATCATGCCGGCCAGGGCAAAAATCCCGAACAATAGCGCTATCAGCGCCGACGCCCGATTCAAGCGCAGCAACGGCCAATGCCGTCGAGTCCGGCCGACCCAGCTGGCAAAGGGCGAGCTTTTCAGCGTAGCCGCAGTTAACAATGTCGGAAACCAGAAAATCACCGTCAACCAGGCAAACACCAAACCCAGCACCGAGAACAAGGCCATCTGCCGCAAACCCGGAAACGGCGTCAGCGCCAGGCCGATGTAACCGATCACCGCAGCGGCCAGGGTCAGTGCCAGGCCGGGCAACAGGCGCCGCAGCAATTGCCAGGATCCTAGCGACTGATCGGCAAAAACCCGGCTGCACAAGAAATAAATCCCGTAATCCTGGGCCACGCCGATCAAGCTGGCGCCGAATACCAGCGTCAGCAAATGCACTTGTCCGAAAATCATCCAGCACAGAGAAAAGGCCGCCAGGCAGCCGATGCCTATAGACAGCACGATCAACCCGATCGGCCGCAAGGAACGGAAGGTCAGCCACATCAGCAGTACCACGCCCAATAGCGAGCCGATGCCGATGGTCGACATCTCCCGACTAGCTTGCGCGCTGCCGGCTCCCGCATGCAGGACCACCCCGGCGCTGATCAGCTCGACCGCCGGCGCCGCCTGCCGCGCTGCCTTGCCAGCCTGTTCCAGCAGCGGTAACAATGCCTGTTGGGTCGCCATCGAGAATGCCGGCTGCCGCAAATTCATTAGCAGCATGATGTAAGGACGCCCCTTGTCCTCGACGAACAGATAACCGTCGCGCGGACGCACCGGCGTTTCCTGCGCACGGGCTTGCACCCAGCCGCTGAACAAACCGAACGGATCGTCTTGCCAGGCGCTCAGCTTGGGCCCGGAAAACGGGCTGTACAACTGCTGCAGTGCAGTGTCGACCCAATATTGCGGGGGTTGGGTACGCAGCGCTGTTTGTTGCGCCGGCGTCAGCAAGCTGAGCCGCATCTGTTGCGATGGCGCCAGCCAGTCTTGCTGGTTTTGCGCCGACAGTTGAACCCCGCTCTGCAGCAGAGCCGGATGTTTGGCCAGCACCGCGCTGTAGGCATCGGCAGCGGCGCGGGCATGTTCCCAGTCGTCGGCACCGACCAGTACGATCACGCGTTGCTGGGCGGCGTCGACCATATGCGTGAACGCCTGCTGCAGCACCGGGTCGCGCTGCTCGACTGGCAACAAGGCCAGGATGTCGGTATCCGGCACCACGCCCTTGACCAGCCACAGGTAGCCGCCATGCGCCAGCAGCAAGGCAACCGCCAGGGCCCATATCAGCGCCATGCGCCTCGGCCAACTGATCTTCAAGCTGCCACTGCGGCCGAAATCACTCAAATGCCGCCCCTTCTTCAGCCGTCATCGCGCTGCTGCCGCTTTGCAGGCCGGAAAAACTGATTTCAGTGTGATCGCCGCTGGCTTCGTTGATAGTCACGGTCTTGACGTAAGCGCTACCAGTCAGGGCCAATGTGCCGATTGCCTTGGCCAACGCCGGTTGGCGCGCTGTCAGCCCGACTTTCCAGCTATTGCCCTGGACGCTGCCGTCCAGTTCAAACAGGGTTTCCAGTTGACTGAGATCGCCGGCCAGCAATGAGAACAGCACGCCGTTAATCATCCGGACTACCGGTTCTTGCTTGGCGTCCATGCGCATGGCAACCCGATCGCCCTGCATTTGTACGATTTCGTCGCGCTTCAGGCGTAGCGTATTGGGAAACGGTTGCAAAGTGCGCCATAGAACACCCTTGCCGTTTACCACGCAAAACCGGCCGTTCGACAACAATGGCTTCTTGATGCCGACCAGTTGCTTGCTTTGATCGAAACGGCCGCACAAGATTGGCGGCCGCGCCAGCATAGCCTGGATTTTTTCCACTGGCGCTGCAGCATACGCCGTGAAGGCGGCCGACAAAGCGGTACCGGCTAAAAGGACGGCGGCAAAACTTCGCTTCATACTTCGCCTTACATTGCGTCTCATACTTGCTCAATTCCTAATTTTTGAAATAACACGGGCGGCGACGCAAAACACATTTCGCGCGTCGCCATATCCACCGCGACCTGCGTCGTAGTGCCACGGCTAAGGCGCTGGCCGCTCACGCTGTCGGTAATCACGTAGGCTATCTTGAGGCGATTTTCCCACTCGATGACGCTGGCGCTCACCTTGACGCGCTGCCCGAATGTTGCCGGATGAGCATAACGCAGGTGCAAATCGATGATCGGCCAGGAGTAGCCGGACGCCTGCATTTCCGGATAGTTGTAACGCAGCGCATCCAACAGCGCGCAGCGCGCCACTTCCAGGTACTTGACGTAATTGCCATGCCAGACAATCTGCATCGGATCGAGGTCAAAGAATTGCACCTGCAACTCCACCTCTGCCGACCAGCGCCCTTTGGTATGTAAGTCAGTCATGGCGTCACTCGTACAACTGCCATTGCTGGAGGCGTATGCGTTCCAGCAAGCGGCGCAAATCCGGCTCCAGCATGCGGTCTTCCTGTATCACCGCAATGTCGGCCGCCAGCAATTCCATCATCTGCTGCAGATTCTGTTGCGGCTGCGCTGCGCCATCAAGCCGGCTGCGTAGCCAGACACCCTGGCGCACGCTGATTAACAGTGCGGCTACCACTTGTTCGGTCAGTTGCAGCACTCGCAGGCAGTCACGGGCGGCAATCGTCCCCATGCTGACCTTATCTTGATTGTGGCATTCGGTAGAACGCGAAAACACCGAGGCTGGCATGGTCTGCTTGAGCGCTTCGGCGGTCCAGGCGGAGGCACTGATTTGCAGAGCCTTCAAGCCGTGGTTAATGCTGGCGCGGGGCCCTTCGGCGCCGGATAAATTGGCCGGCAAGCCGTGGTTGTAACGGCTATCGACCAGCAAAGCCATCTGCCGATCGAGCAAATCGGCGACATTGGCGACCGCATTTTTCATGCTATCCATGGCGAATGCAATGTGGCCGCCATAAAAATGACCGCCATGCAGCACCCGCTCATTTTCAGCGTCGATGATCGGATTGTCGTTGGCGCTATTCAATTCGTTTTCAATCGATTCGCGCATCCAAGGCAAGGCATCGGCCAGCACGCCGATCACATGCGGCGCGCAACGGATGGAATAGCGATCCTGTAGACGTTTTTGATTGCGCGGCGCGTCGTCCACCGGCAAATCCTGGCGCAGCCAGGCGGCCACTTGCTGTTGGCCGGCGTGCGGCTTGACGGCAAACAAAGTGGCGTCGAAATGATGAGCATTGCCATCCAGAGCGAAACTCGCCATGGCGGTAATGCGGGTGGCGATACGCACCAGGTATTGCGCGCGGTCATAAGCCAGGCAGGCCAGGGCAGTCATTACCGCGGTGCCGTTCATGATCGCCAGCCCTTCCTTCGGCCGCAGGCGCAGTGGCGTGATACCGGCTGTCGCCAGAGCCTCGGCTGCGCCGACCTTGACACCGTCGCGCCAGACTTCGCGTTCGCCGCACAGCACCGCTGCCAGATAGGAAAGCGGCGTCAGGTCGCCGCTGGCGCCGACCGATCCTTCGGATGGGATCAGTGGCAGCAAATCCTCTTTCAGCAAGCGCGCAATCTGTTCCAACAGGCCGACGCTAACGCCGGAGTAGCCTTTGCTGAGCGATGCCAGCCGCGCTGCCATAATGGCCCGTGTTTGCGCAGGACTAAACAACTCGCCCAAACCGCAGCCGTGATAAGTGTACAAATGATGCGGCAATTCAGCGATCAGTTCGGGCGGGACGTTAACGGTGCAGGAATCGCCATATCCGGTGGTGACGCCATAAATGGTGCCGTCCTCACGCAGCAGGCGATCGAGGAAATCGGCGCCGCGGCTAATCACGGCACGGAACGCCGGCGCATCGGACAAGGTAACTTGCGCCGCTCCTGACGCGATATCGACAATGTCTTCGATCGTCAAGCGGCCTTGGTCGAATAGGACGGCGCGTGGTTGAGGCGCCTGCGGTGTCTGCGACGCAGGTAGTGCAGACAGCTCTTTCAGTTCAGCGAGATGCATCTTGGTACCCGGATAAATGCCAGAAATCGTAAAAATTGAACCACTGCAACGGAGCCTTTAGGCAAAAATGCTCCAATCTTGCCGCATAGGCGGTGGCCAGTTCATGAAGGATTTGATCGCGACTCTTGCGCGGCAATTGAATCGCTTCGCGAAACAATTCGAAATGACACTCGGAGCGGCCGTTCTTTGTCATTGAAAACAATAGGTAGACCGGGCACTGCAGCAAGCTAGCCAGTACATAAGGGCCAACCGGAAAGGCCGCTGCCTCCCCCAAAAATGCGGCGTGCGCTACGCGTGGCGTGGCCGACACCGGAACGCGATCGCCGGCAATCGCCACAAATTCGCCGCGCCCTACCTTCTCAGCCAGTAGCATGGCGGTGGCAGGCGTCATCTCGCTTACTTGCATCAGGTTCAACTGGCTGTCCGGATCAAGTTTTGCCAGCAGCCGGTTAAACGCCTGGGCGTGCTTGGTATGCACCAGCACCGTAATCCGCAGTCCGCGGTGCTGGCGCGACAGCACCCGGCATAATTCAAGATTGCCCAGATGCGCACAAATCAACAAGCCACCACGCTGCGCCTGCATGTTTTCCTGCATCTGTTCGCGGCCGAACGAAACCACCTCGGCGGTTTTGAACATGCCGCCCCACAACAACATCTTGTCGAGGATATTTTCGGCAAAAGCCACAAAATGCTGATACACCCCGCGCCAGTCCGGTCGAATCCGGTTGAGCCTGGCCACGCTCGGATTAAAAGCACAAAGCCGTTGCAAATAAGCCATGGAAGCGCGCCGCGCCGCTGGCTTGCTCAGTAAATACCAGGCTAGCACTGGATACAGCACCAGGCGAAACGGCCAGCGCCCGCCGATCCGGTATATCGCGAACAATAGCCGCATGCCGCCGACAAAGCTGGCTTCGTTGATTTGCGCCCAATGGCGCTGATCCGTCCTCAAGATTGACCTCGGCTTAACCCCAGGCGGCGCCCCAGCAGACGCGGCGCGCGCCAGAGCATGCCAAAGAACAAGGTGGCGTGCATACGAGAAATCAGCAGATTATCGAGACCGGCGCGGAAATGGGAAATGCCGTCCGCGGGATAAGTCACGCGGGTCGGCAGATTGACGACGGGCACGCCATCCCAGTACAACCGCACCAGTACTTCAGTATCGAAATCCATCCGCTCGCCCAGTTGTTTGCGTTGCGTCAGACGCATCAGGGACGGCAAGGGATAGACCCGGAAGCCGCACATCGAATCCCTGATGTCCAGCGACAGGGTGTTAATCCAAACCCAGACATGGGTCAGATAACGGGCATAAAAACGTACAGCCGGGACACTGTCGTCGTATTGCGGACAACCGGCAATCAAGCTTTGCGGCTTGGCGGCGGCTTGTTGCAAAAACCGCGGAATATCGTCGGTGCAATGCTGGCCGTCGGCATCGATCTGCAGCGCATGGGTATAGCCGGCGGCGGCGGCATGCTGGGCGCCAGTCAGCACCGCACCGCCCTTGCCGCGATTAACGGCATGGCGCAACAAGGTGACTTGCCCGGGATGAGTGCTTGCCAATCCATCAAGTACCGCTGCGCACGAGGCCGAACTGGCGTCATCCACCAGTACGCACGGCAAATCATGCGCCAGCACCGCCGCCAGCACCGCACCGATGGCATGTTCATGGTTATAGACCGGGATCACTGCGCACGGCCTGAATTGCCCGGTTTTGTGTGCGGGGATAAATGGTGGAATAAATTCAGCTTGCTGCATGGCTGGCTCCAAACGTGATGCGGCCGCTGGCGTGCTGCCCTGCCGTTGAGAACATGCGAAACACCAAGCTGCTCTTTGGCGGATTTTGCATAGAGTCATGTTTCAACTCGTGCAGCAACTCTAACTGCACCACCATGCCCGGCATAATCGCACGTTGAAATTTCAAGCCAAGCATGCCCAGGAATTGCGGCGCCAATGCAAAGTATTGGCGTCCATAGTTGATAGCCCAATCGAGTTGCACCACGCCAGGCAAAATCGGCGCGCCATCAAAGTGGCCGTTGAAATACAAGAGATCGGCCGGCACGGTCAATTCCAACAATACGCGATGGGTGTCTTGCTCCAGCAAACGCACGACGGGTTTGAGCGGACGCCCGGCCAACTCTGAACTGCCTGACGCCGGCGATTCCAACAGCGCCAGCAAAGCGGCGCGTGTGGTCTTGCCTTGCGCGTTCACCGGCATCGTTTCCAGATAGCGCCAGCTGCGCGGCAACGCAACCGTCTCCACCGCATGCGCCATACCGTCACGCAGCATGTTATTCAAAGCCAGCTTGCCTTGCGCCGCCAGAATCTTCAAGCCGGCAGCGGATAGCACTACGAAAGCGGCAAGCCGCTGCCGTTGCTGTGGTTTCAGCTGTGGTTTCAGCTGTGATTCCAACTCTGACTCGGGCTGTTCCACCAACAACACGCGCGCATCCGCTACCTGCATCATTGTTTTCAGTTGCCGCTCCAACGCATCCAGCGAGATACGTTTTTCTTCGACTTTGACAATCCGATCAACGCGCCCCTTCAAGCAAAAACGCTGCTGGTCGACGACCTGTATCTGATCAGCCAGCGCATGCCAGCCGGCGTCCGGCAGATGGGGCGAACGAATTTCGAGTACCTCGTCGTTAGAGGCGACACGCCAGGTAATCGCTGGCATCACCTGCCAGCTGTCATCTGCATCGGCAATCCGCTGACGCCAGGCCACACCGCCGGTTTCAGAACTGCCGTACACCTCGATCGGAACCGATCCCAGCAGACGTCCAACGGTAAAGGCTACTTCTGCCTGCAACGGACCGCCGGACGAAAATATGGCGCGTATCGAAGCGGCCTGGTCTCGCGCAAACACCGCAGGCAACCGCCTCAGATGGGCGGGACTGGAGATCAGGATGACCGGTTTATCGCCTCGCTGCGGCTGGAACTGTTCCAGATAACTGATTTGCTGCGCGTGTATTGCACGGCCTTTAGTCAAGGGCCACAGCACTTTGAATAGCAAGCCGTAAATATGCTGGTGCGAAACCGTCGCAACGATATCGGCGTCGCCGATCCTGTCGCCAAACAACTGTTCCAAAGACGCTACTTCGCTGGCCAGTTGAGATAGAAATTTTGGTACTGCTTGTGGTTCACCTGTACTGCCTGAGGTATAAATGACCAATCCGGGAAAATCCGGCAGCAGCGCTTTGAATTCCGGGCTTGCCTGAATCCCGTCTTCGCTATCGATGGTCAACGGCGCATATTGCGCCGGGAACTCGCCCAGATAACCGTCTACCAGCGCGCTAAGATTGGCGCAGGTGGCAGGCAACACATCACCCGGCAGATAGATCGTCTTGTCAGCCTGCCATGCGCCCAACAAGATACAGGCAAAGGTGGCGCTGTCGCTTGAATACAAGGCGAAACGCGAGCCGGTCTGGCGCGCCAGCAAGCGCCGCCAGGCGGCAACCTGGGCGAGCAGATAGGCATAGCTGAGAGATTTGCCGTCACGCCATGCGAATGAGCGCTCCAACTCCTGGCCGGGCAGCTCCCTCAATAAGGTCAACAGATCAGGAGGATTAGACATGTTGTCCGTCCGACTGCCCGTCAGCTTGTACTGCGAGTTGGCGATGGCGGCGCCTGACGACGATCCTCACCAGATATTCACCGGCAAACAAGCAGCCCATCAGTACATAAGCCAGCACGCCGTTGTAGAGCGACCAGACGGCAGCGGAGGCCCAGACGGCTGTCAGCAGGGCCAGCATGCCATTGATGACAAAGAATCCGCACCATACCTGAGTAACCCGGCGGGTGTACGCAACCGCGTAGGCAGGTAGAGCCGGATCGCTCAGGCGCGCCATGCGTTCAATCATCGATGGCGGCGCATACAGGCTGTAACCAAAGACCGTCAACATGCCGAGATTGACCAGCACGGGATACAGCTTCAAAGGCAGTAAGGCGTTGTTCCAAATCGCCACGGCCGCAAGTAATAAAGCCCCTGCCAGCCACCAGCGGCTGGCACGGCTCAGCTTAAGGGCCGGCAGGCGCGTGGCTGCGGCCAGCACCAGCAACAAGGCCAGCAGGCGTGGCTCGACGCGCCCGTGACCAAGCCAGATCGCGAGCGGATAGAGCAAAGTGACCAGCGAGGTCACTACGGTGGGCAAAAGACGCCTGATATTTTGCATCCTGTGTGGTTATCCCTGAGCGCCTTACTTTTCAGCCTCTGCCAGCAAAGCAGCCAGCGCATCAACCACATCTTGCACCGTGCGCACTGCCTTGAAAACATCGGGCTGCAAACGCTTGCCGGTCAATTGCTTGAGCTTGACCACCAGATCGACCGCGTCGATGCTATCAATATCCAGATCGGTATACAGATTGGCTTGCGGCGTTATCTGGTCTTTGTCGATCTCGAACATGTCATGCAACACGTTCACCAGCCACAGGTAAATTTCTTCCTTGCCCATTGAGTTGGTCAATATCATTTCACACCGTCATTTCTTTCTGTTGCTGGCAATCATCGCAGCAAGTGTGCGCACCGAAGCAAAATGATTACGTGTCTCAGCCGAATCTGCCGACAATGAAATGCCATAGCGCTTTTGAATCGCCACTCCCAATTCCAGCGCGTCGATCGAGTCGAGTCCGAGACCGTCGACAAACAACGGCGCGTCGGTGACGATATCGGCCGTAGTCATATCTTCCAACTGCAAGACATCGATGATGACCTGCTTCACTTCTTCTTCAAGCTGCTGCATAACCCTGGCTTTCTTTCCTAAAATAATCTTGCAGATAGGCAGTTAAATGCCTGGCTGCCAATACTTCGCTACCGGCTGTTGTCAGAAACTCTTGGACATCTATATCCTCTTTTACTTCAATCCTGAAATGCGCTGCCACCGGCGGCACTTGCCACCACCGGCTCCCCTTGCCCAAGGTTGGCGGAAAGCAACTGATCACTACCGGCGTCACATTCGACAAGCTGCGCACAGCTACATTGGCAGCACCGCGCTTTAAATTAATCTGACCATCACTCGCAGTACGAGTGCCCTCGGGGAAAATAATCAGATTGTTGCCACTTTGCAAAGACATGATACAATCCTCGATCAATCCGCTGCCTTGGTCGTTACTGATGTAACCGGCAGCGCGGACCGGTCCGCGCGTAAACGGGTTATCCCAAAGCCGCCCTTTGACGATGCAATCGGCACGCTCGACAAAAGCCATCAGAAACACCGTATCGATCAAGGTCGGATGATTTGCCAGGATCAACAAACCTTTCCGCTCCAATCGTTCCAGCCCGCTTGTCTCATAGTTCAGTACGCCCAGCCATCGCATGCATCCGACAAAACCGCGAAATGCCGCGCGAATCACCCGTCGCGCCACCAGCACACGCAATTGCCGTTCCCGGATAAACAGATGCAAGACCGGGAAAACCAAGACGCGCAAGATCAGGCCGCCAAGTGCAAACAATACAAAGCTGAAACCGGTTGCCAGCACCCGCCAACAACGATTTACGCGCTTATTTAAGCGCCTAAGCAAGACGCCCCCAGCACCAGCGGCGCCCATCGACCGTGCGGATCAGCTCGGGATCTTGGCGTAGGTAAAAAGCCAGCACTTCCAAGCCCGCTGGCTGCCGACAACTGTCTAATTCCTGTTTCATGACGCTCGACTCGTCTCCAGTCAGGCTACTCCAGGACAGCGAAATGGTGGAGCTAGAGGTGGGGCCGGATTCCGCGCTTGCTTCCCGCATTAACCAGGCCCAGGCAAAAGCTTGCTCCTGGCAGTCCTGAAACTCGTGAAACACCTCCGGCAACATGCCGTCATAGACCACCAACAGCACTTCAGCCGCACCGTCCGCGAGCAAACCGCAAGCTTCAATCACTGCATGCTCAACGCCGCTATGCCCGGCCGCCAAGGCAGTGTGACTGGCCGGATCCTGACGGGCAATCGAAAACAGCCCGGCAGCAGCATTGTGGACCGACAAACTAAAAGACGTGGGAGATAAAGGTTGCCCTTGCGCGAGATCCGTCAGCAGCTCCGTCGAACGGGCGCACTCGCCGTGGCGAGAACAAAATACGGTCGGCACATCAATCCTGCCATCGAGACAACGATATGCCGCTTCCAATGCCATTTTGCCCATAGAGCCGGCACGCCGGCGCAACATGGCAGGCATGGCGGCAACGGCGGCATCGCCGCTGCCTTCAATGACATATGGCTTTCCAGCCCACGCCTGCCATGCGGCGGTCGTATCCAGTCCTGGCGCCCATGCAGCATCAGATACAACTGAAAACCTAACTCCCCCGAGTTTCATTTCACCATTCTCCAACACCCATCAAATCGATTTTATGTTCTGCCAGCAATCTAGGGCGTTGAGCCGACGGCAACTTCTGTATTTTGCGCGGAATTATAAGGCATATGCCACATAGCAATTTGCTTAATCACACAGTATTACTATCTTTAATCTTTGCTTGCAATTTCTCATGAAATGGCAGTTTTTACGCCGGAATATACAATAAGTTACGGTATGCCTTAGCATTAAAACAGGAAAAATAGTGTCAAAAGCCGATGATGGCGGAACAGATGTTGGCGGATTTACATCATACCGTTAGCCGTATAGCGTTATTTCAACCCTGCCGACGCGGGTAACCCTCGGCGGTGATTCGTTGCCACACCTTGGTTTTCTCTTCCTCGGTCATGAAAACCCAATGGGCTACCTCATTCACGGTGCGACCGCAGCCACGACAAACGTCGTCAAAAGTGGTGGAGCAAACCGCCACACAGGGGGTATCGGGACGTTGCGGGGGGGAATCTGACATGCGGACCTTTAAAAATATACGGCATTGCTGCGAGTGACACCGGGCGCGGCCCGGCGCTACATTTTATAACAGCGGCCGGATGGGTGCGTCTCTAAACAGTGATCTGCGACCTGTCAAGAAAATGTAATTACTATCATTCCAGCAATGCATTTACGACGATCGGTGCGAAGCAATATACAATCTTCATTAAACATATTTACCAATCGGTAAAACAGCATTGCGGACTGGATATCAGAAAGAAAATAAGTCATGGAGCAAAAGGCGCCGCGTCGTACTCGCGAAAAAATTATGGATCTGTCGTTGCGGCTCTTCAATGAGTTCGGCGAACCTAATATCACCACCACCATCATCGCTGACGAGATGAAAATCTCGCCGGGGAATCTGTATTACCATTTTCGGAACAAGGACGATATCGTCAATTCGATTTTCGTCACGTTTGAAGAGGAAATCAGCCGCATGCTGGCCATGACGCAAGGGCAGCGCCCCACCATGCACGACGTCTGGCATTATCTGCATCACATGTTCCAGCTGATCTGGCGTTATCGTTTCTTCTATCGCGACCTTAACGACCTGCTGTCGCGCAACCGCACCCTGGAGCTCCATTTCAAGGAAATCTTCGGCCACAAGATAGCTGTAGTCAAAGAACTATGCCAGGGTTTGCACGAAGATCAAACGCTGCAGGCCAGCCCGGCCGAGATCGACGCCTTGTCCTCCAATATGGTGGTGGTAGCCAGCTACTGGTTGTCATATCAGTATGTATTGAATCCGCGCCAGTACACAGAGCAGGCTGTGGTGGAACACGCATTGGCTAGCGGCTGCTACCAGGTTCTCTCGCTCATGCATCCATATCTGCGCGGCGAAACGTTATTGCACTTCGAACAGTTGAAGGCAAAATATTTGCAAAGCAACGTCTGACCGATGTCGGTACGACGCCTCGTCATACCGCGTCGGTCAAATCAATCCTCCCTATTCCCCATCCCCATGCAAGAAATCAAATCCCTCTGCGTTTATTGCGGTTCTTCTCCCGGTGCCACACCGGCATATGCCCTAGCAGCACGTGGCTTGGCGCAAGCCATGGTTGATCAGAATATTTCGCTGGTATATGGCGGCGGCAACGTCGGCCTGATGGGAATCATTGCCGATGAAATGATGCGCCTGGGCGGTCAGGCTACCGGCGTGATTCCGGAAGCATTACTGAAGAAAGAACTCGGCCACAACGGATTGACACAATTGCACATTGTCAAGGATATGCACGAGCGCAAGGCGATGATGGCTGATTTGTCGGACGGTTTTATCGCGATGCCGGGCGGCATCGGCACTCTGGAAGAGTTGTTCGAAGTGTTCACCTGGGCGCAATTGGGCTTTCACCAGAAACCGATTGGCTTGCTCAATGTCGACGGCTTTTATGACGGCTTGCTGCAGTTTATCCAACACATGGTCTCGCAGCGTTTCCTGAAGGGCGAACAGGCGGGGTTGTTGATGGCGGAAGCGCAAGCCGAAGATTTACTGCAACGCTTCAAGTCTTTCGTGCCGACTCATGTGCCGAAATGGCTGGATCGCAATACCATCTGAAATGCAAACGGGGTGGACACCAAGTGCCCACCCCGCGCCATATCTTGCAAATTCAAGCTTGCAGTGCCTGCCTGAAATCTTCCACCAGGTCAGCAGTATCTTCGATACCGACCGATACCCGGATCAACGATTCACTGATGCCCATGGCAGCGCGGCGTTCGGCTCCCATCTCATAGAAAATGGTATGCGCGACCGCAATCACCAACGTCCGGTTGTCGCCTAGATGCGTGCCGGAAATCGCCAGCTTCAGCCGATTCAGATAATCAAAGCAATCGATATCCTGTTTCAACTCAAAACTGAACAGGTAGCCGTTCGAGCGAAACAGCTCTGACGCCAATGCATGTTGCGGATGCGACGCCAGGCCCGGGTAATGCACAGCCGCGACTCGTGGATCGGCTTCCAGCATCTGCGCCACAGCCAGCGCACTGGCGCTGCTACGCTCCATGCGCAAAGCGATGGTTTCAGCGCCCACTGCAATATGATGCGCTGCTTCAGGTCCGAGTGAAGCGCCAAAGTCGCGCAGACCCTTGGCGCGCATCTGCGCCAACGCCCATTGCGCCTGTGGATTGCGCTTATAGGCATCGAGAATGTTAGGAAAGCGGCTCCAGTCATAAAGGCCGGTGTCGGTCACGGCGCCGCCCAAGGCATTGCCATGGCCGCCGATGGATTTGGTCAGGGAATTGATTACCAGGCCAGCGCCAACCAGCTTGGGCTGGAACAGATAAGGCGAAGTCATGGTGTTGTCGACCACGAATAAAATACCGCGCGCGTGGCACAGTTCGCCGATACGCTTCAGATCTGCAATCTGAGTACGCGGATTGGCGATGGTTTCAACGAACACGATACGCGTAGCCGGCGTCAATGCAGCTTCCACCTGCGCCACATCGGTAGCATCGACCATGCTCACCTTACCGCCCTGGCCGCTGAAAGTTTGCCACATGCTGGCGGTATTGCCGAACAAAAATACCGACGACACCACGTGATCGCCTTCGCGCAACAAAGCTTGTATTACCGCGCCGATTGCCGCCATGCCAGAAGCGAAACAGATGGTAGCCAGGCCGCCTTCCATCTTGGTGACTTTATCTTCCAGGGCTGCAACTGTCGGATTGCCCTGACGACCATAGCGATAACCCGACTGCTTGCCCTGGAATACTTCAGCCAGTTGGCGCGCGTCGCTATAGCCCCAGGTCACCGAGGTGTGGATAGGCTTGTGCGGAGCGCCATGCTCGATGGTTTTCTGCCGATCGCTGTGCAGGATGGTGGTGGTGAAGCCGTATTTATGAGTCATGTTTGATTCTAGTCAGTTGGAGACAGGGCAATTCGCCACGCTAGGGCGACGCTTGAACCCTGTCCCACAATTAGCCAACTCGGTGCAATCAGTCGACTTGCGCCAGGCTCAGATTCAACTGCGAACGCACCGCATCTTCGCTTTCAGGCTTGGGATTATTGCGTGCGAACTCGATGCGATCGAGGTAGTCGCGCGAAATATCGCCGGTGATGTAGTTGCCGTCAAAGCAGGAAGCTTCGAAATTTCTCAGCAAAGGATTGACGTCGGAAATCGAACGCTTGAGGGCGTCGATATCCTGATACACCAATGCATCGGCAGTAATTTCGCGGCAGACTTCTTCATCGCTGCGGCCGTAAGCAATCAATTCGCCGCGCGTCGGCATGTCGATGCCGTAAACGTTGGGGAACTTGACCGGTGGCGCAGCCGAGGCAAAGATCACGCGCTTGGCGCCGGAATCGCGCGCCATTTGCACGATTTCACGGCTGGTGGTGCCGCGCACGATCGAGTCGTCGACCAGCAACACAGTCTTGCCCTTGAACTCGGAGCCGATGGCGTTGAGTTTCTGACGTACCGATTTCTTGCGGATCGCCTGCCCTGGCATCAGGAAAGTGCGGCCGATGTAACGGTTCTTGATGAAACCTTCGCGGTATTCGATATTCAGCTTGAGCGCCAGCTGAATCGCGGCTGGACGCGACGAATCAGGGATCGGCATGACCACATCGATATCGCCGCTGGAAAACTCGCGCTTGATCTTGTCGGCCAGGTATTCACCCATTTTCAGGCGGGTTGCGTACACCGATGCGCCATCGATGATCGAATCCGGGCGAGCCAGGTAAACGAATTCGAAAGCACAAGGATTCAGGGTCGGATTGTCAGCACATTGCTGGTTATACATCTGGCCATCGATGTCGATGAAAATCGCTTCGCCAGGCATGACGTCGCGCAGGAAGCGGAAGCCCAGGCCCTCCAGCGCTACCGACTCGCTGGCGATGACGTATTCAGTGCCCTTGTCGGTCTCGTTGAGGCCAATGCACAGCGGACGAATCCCGTACGGATCGCGGAAAGCCAGCAAACCGTGGCCGGCAATCTGCGCCACCACAGCGTAAGAACCTCGCACCCGCTTGTGGACATTGGCCACCGCCTTGAACAAGACGCCAGGATCGAGCGAATATCCGATCGTTGCTTGCTGGATCTCGTGGGCCAATACGTTCAGCAGCACTTCGGTATCGGAATCGGTGTTGATATGCCGTCTATCGTTTTTGAACATCTCGATTTTCAGCTGCTCGGCGTTGGTCAGGTTGCCGTTGTGCGCCAGGATGATGCCGAACGGCGCATTGACGTAAAACGGTTGCGCCTCTTCCGCGCTGGCGGTGCCGGCGGTTGGATAACGCACCTGGCCGATGCCGAAGTTACCTGGCAAGGAACGCATGTTGCGGGTACGGAAGACGTCGCGCACCAGGCCGTTGGCCTTGTGCATGAAGAAGCCGTTGCCGTGATTGGTTGCGATCCCCGCCGCATCCTGACCGCGGTGCTGCAAAAGCAACAAAGCGTCATAAATGAGTTGATTGGCGGGGTTGTGGGAAGCGATGCCGACTATGCCACACATGGTGGACTCCTAAACAATAAACAATCCGGTATTAAATGGGACTTACAGTCCTATAAAGCAAATTCAAAATTTCAAGTGACTGGCGAACTCCCCCGGCAAATAAGGGATGGCGGTACGCGCAGCGGTCTCCGCCAGCGGGCTCAGCATCGCATCGCGCCAGAAAGGCTGTTGCGGAATTGCCGTAGCACCACATACCAAGACTGCCGCCAGCACAATCACCAAGCCCCGCGCCAGCCCGAACAAGACTCCCAACCCATGATCTACCAGCCCCAGGCCACTGGCCTTGATCACGGCGTTGAGCGCCATGCTCAACAACATCATTAATAACCTTACGCCAATAAACAGTGCCAGGAAAGCCACGATTAAACGCGCCACATTCCCGGGAATCACGTCGGGGAGCAATTTTGCCAGATTTTCACCGTAAGCGTTCGCCACCACCAGGGCTACGACCCAACTCACCAGTGACAGGATTTCCTTCACCAAGCCGCGCAAAGTGCTGATCACGACCGAGCAGATCAGTACGAATAACACCAGATAGTCGAAAATTGTCACGCTGCTTGCATATTTCTGATCAGTGACCTATATGGCGCCCAATGCGGCCGAAATCAAGCCGTTCGCTATCAACCCGGGATCAAACTGCCGCTCAGACCCAGCTTGCTCAGTTTGGCACGCGTTCTTTCAGCCTCTTCCTTGCTGCTGAACGGGCCAACACGGATACGGATACGATCACCCGCCTGGGTTGGGACTTTTTGCGTATATGAATGAATGCCGGCTTCTTTCAGCTTGCCCTGCAATTCATTGACCTTGTCTTGCGACGCCAGCGCTGCTACCTGCAGCACGAATTTTGCCGGTTTCTTGTCGGCTGCCGGCGCGGTATCGGTCCGTCCGTCCAGAATCGCCAGCGCCCGCGCGGCATCATCATGCTTATCCGCAACCGGATTTGGCTCTGCCTTAGGCTTAGGTTTCTGTTCGGGTTTTGGTTTGGCCTCGGGTTTCGGCTTAGACTCCGGCTTAGCTTCCGATTTAGGCGCAGCCTCAGGCGGCGCAACTGCAGCTAGCGGAGGCGTCGGCGCTGCTGTGACGGCAGTATTGCCGGATACGGCTGGTTTGCTGGTGACTGCTGCAGGTGGCGCAGGGGTAGGCGCAACCGGGGTGTTGCCAGCCGGATCGACTATTTCTTCCTGCCGATCGAGGCCGCTGCTATTGCTGACCGATGCCGCCGCTTTGGCCGAGGCGCTGGCGCTGGCGTCCGCGCTGTTGCTCGCGTTGTTGCCAGACTTATCCCGCGAAGGAATTTGAATCGCAATATCATCAGCCAGCGGCTTCGGCTCGGAATCGAGGATCATCGGCAACACAATGACTACCGCCAGCACCAGGGCTACCGCCCCCACCAGGCGACGCCGGGCGCGCTTCTTTTCAGGCAAGACCGGATCCACCGCTTCATTCGACTGGTTAGCGGCCTTGCTTGCCTTGGCTTTGCGTGCACGTAGCGGCAGTTCGCCTTGCTCGGAACCGGAATTGAATCCAGTATCGGCTTTTGAACGATAAGCACCCTGATCAGGGTCGGTTTGCTGCTTGTTTTTGCGAAGAAAAGAGAACAAACCCATGCGATATATTTTGCTAGCTAGTGAGCGGCGGATATAACTCATACCGAGTCATACCGAGTTATACCCGCGCATAAATCGTCAGTGAAATCCAGACTTTCTGGCCGCCATTACGCCAGCTACAGTCAGGAACGATCCGAAAACCACAATTCTATCATTCTCACCTGCCCTGCTCAGTGCATTTGCATAAGCTTCTGCAGGAGAGTCGAAGGATGTAATGCTAGATTGCGCATCCGGCCCGTCCTCAGGATGGACACCTGCTTCCAGCAAACGTTCTTTCAACTGTTCGCCACTGGCGGCACGCGTTAGCGGCAATGTCGTCAGACACCAATGATCGATGCGGGTCTTCAATTGCGCGACAATGCCTTCGATATCCTTGTCCAGCATGGCGCCGAATACCGCATAGGTATAGGGATGGAAGCCCATATTGTCGAGATTTTGCGCCAGGGTCGCTGCTGCATGCGGATTATGCGCGACGTCCAGTATCACCAGCGGCTGTCCTGGCAAGACCTGGAAGCGCCCAGGCAAATCCATCATGACAAAACCGCTGCGCACTTCTTGCGCACTCACTGGCAGTTGGTTGCGCAGCGCCTCCAGTGCGGCCAATGCCGCCGAGGCGTTCAACAACTGGTTGGCGCCGCGCAGGCTGGGATAACCTAAGGCATTGCGACGCTGACCTCGGCCGCCGTAATTCCATTGCTGCTTGTCGCCGGTATAGTTGAAATCGCGGCCCAGCAACCAGAGATCGGCGCCGATCGCATTGGCATGATCGATTAGTGATTGCGGCGGTACCGGATCACTGCAGATGGCGGCTTTGCCGGCGCGGAAAATACCGGCCTTCTCGAAACCTATTTTCTCGCGGGTATCACCCAGATAATCGGTATGGTCGATATCGATGCTGGTGACGATGGAGACATCCGCATCGACGATATTGACTGCGTCCAGGCGCCCGCCCAGGCCGACTTCCAGGATCACCACATCCAGCTTGGCCGCTGCCAGCAAATGCATGATGGCCAGCGTGGTGAATTCAAAATAGGTTAGGGAAATCTCGCCGCGCTGTGCTTCCACCGCCTCGAAACTGGCAATCAGGGCGGCATCCGACGCCGATTCGCCGCCTATGCGCGCGCGCTCATTGAAATCGAGAAAATGCGGTTTGATATACAGGCCGACCTTGTAGCCGGCGCGCAGCAGGATCGACTCCAGCATGGCGCAGGTCGAGCCTTTGCCGTTGGTGCCGGCAACCATAATGACCGGGCAGGCAAATTGCAGTTGCAGCCGGTCCTTGACCTGCACTACCCGGTCCAGGCCCATGTCGATGGTTTTAAAATGGCGTGACTCAAGTAGGGCGAGCCAGTCGGCCAGCGTGACCGGCTTAGGCGGGATATTCGGCATCTCGTAGTCCAAAAATGGCCGGCTCAAAAATCCCTGCAGATTTAGCGCGGACCTAAAAAAACAAAAGGCCCGAACCGATAACAGTTCAGGCCCGAGCTAACTAAACTCACATCAGGCGATGGATTCGACTGGCTGATCTTGCAACAGCGCCAGCAAACGCGCAATTTCCTCACGCATCTTGCGGCGGTCAACGATCATGTCGACGGCTCCCTTGGTGACCAGGAATTCGGCGCGCTGGAAACCTTCAGGCAGCTTTTCACGCACGGTATTTTCAATCACGCGTGGTCCGGCAAAACCGATCAATGCTTTTGGTTCGGCGATCACAACGTCACCCATGAAAGCGAAAGAAGCAGAAACGCCGCCCATGGTCGGATCGGTCAAGACGCTGATGAACGGCAATTTCTTCTCTGACAGCTTGGTCAGCATCGAGGTGGTCTTGGCCATTTGCATCAGGGACAACAAGCCCTCTTGCATACGTGCGCCGCCAGTGGCGGTGATGCAGATGAACGGCACTTTTTGCTCCAGCGCAACTTGCGCGCCGCGCACAAAACGTTCGCCCACCACCGAGCCCATGGAGCCGCCCATGAACTCAAACTCAAACGCCGCCACGACCACCGGCAGCGTCATGATCGAGCCGCCCAAAACGATCAACGCATCGGTTTCACCGGTAGCGTCCATCGCCGCTTTCAGGCGATCAGGGTATTTTTTACTGTCTTTGAATTTCAGGGTATCGATCGGCAGGGTTTCCTGGCCGATTTCGTAGCGTCCGCCGGCGTCCAGCAAGGCGTCTAGGCGTTCCCGTGCGCGTATCCGCATATGGTGATCGCACTTCGGGCAAACATGAATGTTCGACTCCAGATCGGTGCGATACAAAACCGCCTCGCAAGCCGGGCATTTGACCCACAATCCCTCAGGGATCGATTTACGGGTTGCCGAGTCGCTGCGCTGAATACGTGGGGGTAGTAATTTTTCTAGCCAACTCATAGAGTGACCTCCTTCAGATTTTTTTCTTGGCGAATTGTACCTTCATCCCCAAAACAGCGAAATAGCTAATCAATCTAGTTATTTTAGGGAATACTTGGCATTTCGATATGCAAATTACTCGTCCAGCGCTTTCCGAATCCCTGACAGAAAGCTCTCCACCGCAGCCACAGCCTGCTCACGCGGCGTATTCTCCAGCTCTTGAATAATCCGGCTACCAATCACTACCGCGTCCGACACTTGCGCCACCGCCTTGGCAGTAGCTGCATCGCGGATGCCGAAACCGACGCCGATTGGCAATTTGACATGTTTGCGAATCGCCGCCACCTTGGCCGCAACTTCGCCGGTATCGATATTGGCGGCGCCGGTCACGCCCTTCAATGAAACATAATACGTGAATCCGCTGCCGACCTTGGCCACCTGTGCGATCCGCTCTTCGGTCGAGGTCGGCGCCAGCAGGAAAATCGGGTCCATGCCGTTAGCCTGCATTTTCTGGGCAAACTCTTCACACTCCTCCGGCGGATAGTCGACCACGATGCTGCCATCGACTCCAGCTTCTTTGGCAGCCGCAATAAAGGCATCGACACCCATCCGCTCCAGCGGATTGGCATAGCCCATCAACACCACTGGCGTGCTGCTATTGGTTTGCCGGAACTGGCGCACGTAACCCAATACATCATGCAAGCTGACGCCAAATTTGAGCGCTCGCTCGCAAGCGCGCTGGATCACCGGGCCTTCGGCCATCGGGTCGGAAAACGGCACCCCTAGTTCCAGGATATCGGCACCGCCCCTGACCAGCGCATGCATCAGCGGCACGGTCAGTTCCGGCGCCGGATCGCCGGCGGTAATGAAAGGGATCAGCCCTTTTTTATTGCTGGCGGCGAGTGCTGCCAAGGTAGTCTGGATTCGTGACATAGGATCGATCGAAATGGGTCTGTTGTATTTTGTTTGCCGGCCCGTAGCGAGGATACCGCTGCGGGCCGGATTGCGGCTAGACGTTTTTAGCCAGTCCTGAGCCGGCTTTAAGCCAGTTTCAAACGCTCGGCGACGGTATGCATGTCCTTGTCGCCACGGCCAGACAAATTGGCCAGCACAATTTTGTCCTTGGGCAGGGTTGCTGCCAGTTTCGCGGCATATGCCAAGGCATGGCTGGACTCCAGGGCCGGGATGATCCCTTCGATACGGCAACAGGTATGGAATGCCGCCAGCGCCTCATCGTCGGTCACGGTTTCGTAAGTGGCGCGGCCAGAATCCTTCAGCCATGCGTGTTCCGGCCCGACACCGGGATAATCGAGGCCGGCCGAAATCGAATGCGTCTCGATGATCTGGCCATTGGCATCCTGCAGCAGATAGGTGCGGTTGCCATGCAACACGCCCGGCGAACCAAGTGTCAGCGAAGCCGAGTGCTTGCCGCTGGTCAGTCCTTCGCCGGCCGCTTCGACCCCGACCAGAGCGACGTCGTGATGATCGATGTAGGGATAAAAAATCCCCATCGCGTTCGAACCGCCGCCGACACAGGCAATCACGTAATCAGGTTGACGCCCGGTCATTTCCGGCATTTGTGTCAGGCACTCATTACCGATCACCGACTGGAAATCGCGCACCATCATCGGATATGGGTGCGGGCCGGCGACCGTGCCGATGATGTAGAAAGTGTCTTCGACATTGGTGACCCAATCGCGCATGGCTTCGTTGAGCGCGTCTTTCAAGGTCTTCGAACCGGACTCGACCGGCACCACCTTGGCCCCCAGCAGATTCATGCGATACACGTTCTGCATCTGCCGCTTGACGTCTTCGCTGCCCATATAGACCACGCATTCCAGACCGAAGCGAGCGCAAATGGTAGCGGTTGCCACGCCATGCTGGCCGGCGCCGGTTTCAGCAATCACACGCGGCTTGCCCATACGCTTTGCCAGTAATGCCTGGCCAATCACATTGTTGATTTTGTGGGCGCCGGTGTGATTCAAATCCTCGCGCTTGAAATAGATCTGCGCGCCGCCCATCTGCTCGGACCAGCGCTTGGCGTGATAAATCGGGCTGGGACGGCCGACATAGTGCTTCAGCTCGCTGTGAAATTCAGCCAGGAATTGCGGCTCGGTTTGATATTTGGCGTAGGCCTGCTGCAATTCGCTCAGCGCCAGGGTCAGGGTTTCCGAAACAAAACTGCCGCCGTACATGCCGAAATGGCCTTTGGCGTCCGGCAGCTTGTACTGCGCGCTTTGACGCAAAGTGGTGTTGGCAAGCGGCTGGCGCTCGGCGTATTGATCGAGGGGGGTGAATTCTTTCATGGCGTATCTTTCTCGTATCTTTCTGGTATCTCTCTGTATTGTTTGCTGAGGCTACCGATCGACTGAAAGCACAGATAGTGCTTTAGATCTCGTCGGATTCAGCGTCCGCCTGCCGTATCGCATCAATAAATGCGCGAATCTTGGCGGCGTCCTTGATACCCTTTTCTTGCTCGACGCCACTGCTGATGTCGACCGCAAAGGGACGTACGCGCTTTACCGCGTCAGTCGCATTGTGCACGCTCAAGCCACCACTTAAAACGACCTGAGGCGCGAGTTCTTTTGGGATGAGAGACCAATCAAATACCTTTCCACTGCCGCCATAAGCTTCAACCAGGGTATCCAGCAGCAGCCCGGCAAACAAACGGCTGCCGGTACGATACGCCTGAGCGTATTCTAGCAAATCGGCAGCGACCGTAGCACTACCAATGCGCATGGCGCGAATAAATGGCCGATTTACCGATTGCGCCAGCGCGGCGCTTTGCTGCACGGTTTCGTCGCCATGGAACTGCAGTAGCGATACCGGCGCCTGTGCCACGATCTCCTGCAATTGCCCCGGCTCGGAATTAACAAACAAGCCAACCGTGGTGATGAACGGCGGCACCATGGCGATCAGGCTGGCAGCCTGCTGTGGCGTGACGTAACGCGGACTTTTAGGATAGAACACAAAACCAAGCGCATCGGCGCCCGCCGCAATAGCGGCTTGCACGTCCTGCTCGCGGGTCAGGCCGCAGATTTTGATTCTGGTACGGTGCTTCATGGGTTTAGTCTAATCAGGAAAACATCAGTAAGCGCAATATATTATCATCTTGACGACATAACAAATTGACAGCAGAACCGTAACGCGCCTAAAACCACGGCAACAGCTCAGGCGTCTGCTGCGGCAACTGCCACTTTGGATCATAGGCCACTTGCGCCAGATACAAGCCATCCGGCATGAAAGTCGGCGCAGCGCGGCCGCGATCCCGTTGCGACAATAATTCGGCTATCCATTCCGGCGGTTTGCTGGCACTGCCGACGTAAATCAGGGAACCGATGATATTGCGTACCATGTGATGCAAGAAGGCGTTGGCGCGCAAGCTGAATACGATCAGATCGCCACGCCGCTCGATGCGGATCTGTTCCATGCTACGCACCGGCGATTTGGCCTGACACTCCACTGCGCGGAAGGCGGAAAAATCGTGAGTGCCGATCAAATGCGACGCAGCCTGGCGCATCAACTCCAGCTCCAGCGGCCGGAATACCCAACCTGCCTTGCCCTCCAACAGTGGCGAACGAACCGGATTGTTATACAAGAGGTAGTGGTAGGTTCGCGCCGTAGCGCTAAAGCGTGCATGGAATTGATCTCTGGCATCGTGATCCTCGGCCTCGCGACTCGCAGATGCCGGTAGCTCATGCGCCCAGCGCACGGCAATCGATGGCGGCAGGAAAGCGTTCAAGCCACGCACCCAGGAAAATGTTTCACGCGACAAGGCTGTATCAAAATGCACCACCTGCTCCAGCGCATGTACGCCAGAATCGGTACGGCCGGCACAAGTCGTAGCGACCGGGCCCTGCGTGAATTTTTGCAGGGCGACTTCAAGCCTGTCCTGCACGGTTTTACCGCTAGGCTGGGTCTGCCATCCTTGCCAAGGCGTGCCGTCGTACTGCACACCCAGAACGATACGTTTCAAGCGCTAACTCCAATTTAAAAAACAAACGGGCGCCAGCATAACGCCGCGCCCGTCGAAAGCAAAATGCTAGGGGTATTGTACTAGTTACAGCTTGGCCAGCAATGACTTGGCTGCTTCGATCTGCTCCGCGCTACCACCCTTCAATACTTCTTCCAGCAATTCGCGCGCGCCTTCCTTGTCACCGATCTCCTTATATGCCACGGCCAGGTCAAGCTTGGTCGCCATTTCAGGATTGGCTGTAGTAGCTGATACCGCAGGCTCAGCCGCTATCGTTGGAGATGCGGCTGCAGCAGCGAAGCTGGCCGCAGGAGCATGCGCTTGAAGTGCGCTGTCCAGATCCAGATTCATGCCGGACAGATTAAATTCCAACGGTGCAACCATCGGTTCCGCATGCTGTGCGTACGTAGGTGCTGGCGGCACTTTGACAGGCTTGGTTTCAGCTGGAATATCGATATGGGCGTGGGCCGGTTCGTAGTTCGAAGGCTGACCACCGGCCGGAAATTCCAGCGCGCTGAATTCCATCGCTGCCGGCACACTCTTCTCCACGACTTTCGCCGCTGGAGCTGGAGCTGGAGCTGTCGCTGGCTTATGGTCCAATTCGAAATCAAGTGCATCGAGCAAGGATTTACCGGCTTCGTGGGAAGCTGCCGACAACAACACTGTATTCTGGTTGGAGGAAGCTTCGCTGCCGAGTTCTTCCAGATCAAAATCCATATCAGTTGCTGGCGCCGCTGCTGATACCGCAGCCGCACTACCATGCTTGCCTAATTCCGTATCTGTCAGCGGCGCCAGCAATTGCGCCGGAGCGGTGTGCACCAGTTCAGGAATCGGTACAGCTTGTGGTTGGGTCGGCGCTGTCAAAGAATTGAAGTCGAGGCCATCCATCGGCTGGGTCGGCGCAGTAATCGAATCGGCCTTGGCGATCACCTGGTCCTGCAGCTTACCGCCGCCGTACAAGGGGTTGGTCGGATCGACGCTCAAACCCAATGCAGCCGCCTGCTGCCAATCTTCACCTTCGCCGCGGGTCAGGCTGTAGAGCTCGCTGGCCAGGATTTCAAAGGAGCGCGGGTCTTTGCGGTTAGCGTAGATTTCCAGTAGCTTGACGCGAATCGCGTTGCGGCTTGGCTGGTTACGCAGGGCTTCTTTCAGGATTTCTTCGGCTTGCGCATCGCGTCCGTAGGCGATATATACATCCGCTTCGGCGACTGGGTCGACGTTGGTATCCAGATGGCTGACCGACGGTACGAAATTCGAATTGAAGATGCTGTTCTTGGTATCGACGCTTTGGCCGCCTGTCGAGCCAAACAAGGAATTACCCTTCAAGCCGGTATTCGTCATCGGCGCTCCGCTGCTATCCAGGAAAGCCTGCTGGCGCGCACGATTACGACGGTAACGGAACAGGCCGAGGCCGGCCAGCAACGCCACCAGGACGCCGCCCACCGGCAGCAGCAATGGATTTTCGGTAATGCTTTCAAGGAAACTTGGCTCTGCCGGTGGCGGTGCGACTACCTTAGGCTTGGCAGGTGTCGGTGCGGCGGCTGGCGCCGCTGCAACCGCAGGCGCCGCGGCGCTGGCCGCCGATGCATCAGCGGTAGCGGCAGGAGCTGGGCTTGCTGCAACCGGTTCAGCTGGAGCCGAAGCCACCGGGGCTGCCGGGGCTACGACAGCTGCAGGAACTGCTGCTGCCGGGGGTGGAGTTACCGGCGCTGCAGGTGTGGCCGCCACAGGAGCCGGCACAGGTGCAGGCGCTGCTGGCTTCACATTAGCAGCTTGATTCTGCAGGTCTGCCAGATTCTTATTTTTCAATTCCAGCGTTTTCTGCAGATCGCTGACATTTTTTTCCAATGCCTTGACGCGAGCTTCCGCTTCAGCAGCAGCTTTTTCTCGTGCGATCTTCTCTTCTGCCGCTACAGTAGCAGCAGCCTTAGCATCGGCAGCGCCGACCGCAGCCGCGCCGCGCGACAATTTCAGCTTGTCCTTGGATTCGCTGGCGGGAGTGGCTTGCTCTTCCACCTTGGCAGTAATCTTGCCGCCACTGCTTTGCTTGGACTCGGCTGCCGCATTAGGCGCCGCCGCTTCAACCAGCCCCGCCAGCGTATTGCGATAGCTCTTGAAATCATTGGACTGCGCCAGCACGACGTTCCTGGCTTCCGACTTGCTGACGCTGCCTGCGCTGTCAGCATCAGGAATCGACAGGATCTGGCCTGAGCGCAGGCGATTCATATTCTTGCCGGCAAACGCAGCTTCGTTGCTGCGGTACAACGCCACCAGCATCTGGTCCAGAGATATGCCGGCCGGCAGGTTTTCGCTAGCAATACGTGCCAGCGTATCGCCCTTCTTGACGTGATAATCGCCGCCTGCAGGCGCTGCCGCTGCGGCTTTGGCCGGGCTACCGCCATTGGCAGCAGGGGCTGCGTTGGCCGCGGCTACCGGTTTGCTAGGTGTGCTGGTAGCACCGCCGGCGACTGCTCTGGCTGCCGCTGCGCGAGTGGCGTCGGTAATGGTCGATGTGACACCCGTTTGCTGCTGAGGCTGAGCAGTCTGCGCAACTGGCGCCGAGCGCGGAGCTGCAGTAGCTGCGCCAGTCGCAGCACGCGGCGCGGCAGTTGCAGCAGCCGCAGCGATTTGCGCCGGTTGCGCCTGACGCTGGCCGGCGGGATCAAGCAACAGGGTGTATTCGCGTACCAGGCGTGCTTTGGTGCCGCCTAGTTCCATCAGCATGTCGACGAACGGCTCATTGATCGGCTGGGTCGAGGTAACCCGCACAAAACGGCGGCCGTTGCGCTGATCGATGGCGAATTGCAAAGACAACAAGGCTGGATTGAAATCGATATTAGCTTGCTGATAAGTTTCCTGGCTGGCCAGTTTGGCAACCAACGAGCCGGCTTCGTCCTGGCTGACCGAGGTCAGCTCAATTTCTGCACGTAACGGTTGTCCCAGCGAGGACAGCACGGTTAATTTACCCAGCCCGGCAGCCTCGACATTAGATACCATCAGCAGGGTGGAAACTACCGCCGCAGTGAGGGTCTTTAAACCGGTGGAAATAAATTTATTCGATGAATTCAAGTGCATATTGTGTGGCATGAAGGACTGTCCGTTGGCGTATAGGGAAACAAATCTTGCTGAAAGCAAATACTGTACCCAGTTATTCTAAAAATCAATACCCAGATTGACATGCTAGCGTAACAATATTCGGTAAATACCGACAGATACACTAAGCCCGCTAAGACTTTCTTCAAGAAAATACTTAGCGGGCCATATTGCAAGTCGGCAACAATATCACAACTACGGTAACAAGTCAGGCATCCAGAACAATCCGTAGCATGCGGCGCAACGGTTCTGCCGCACCCCACAATAATTGGTCACCTACGGTAAAGGCTGACAAATAATCGCCACCCATCTGCAGTTTGCGCAAACGACCGACAGGAATTGTCAGGCTGCCGGTCACTGCCGCAGGCGTCAAGTCGTGCATCGATGACTCCTTATCGTTTGGCACCACTTTCACCCATTGATTATTGCTAGCGATGATGTCATTGATTTCATCCAGCGGCACATCTTTTTTCAATTTGATGGTCAATGCCTGCGAATGACAGCGCATGGCGCCGATGCGGATGCACAAGCCATCCACCGGAATCACCTTGCCGCCGTTGCTGAAACCTTCGCCGCGGCCAAGGATCTTGTTGGTTTCGGCGCCGGCTTTCCATTCTTCTTTCGACAACCCGCCCCCCAGATCCTTGTCGATCCAGGGAATCAGGTTGCCGCCCAGCGGCACGCCGAATTGCTTGGTTTCGTCAGCCGACATGGAATGCTGCTTGCCCAGCACCTTGCGATCGATTTCCAGAATTGCTGATTTCGGATCGTCCAGCAACGCCTTGACTTCGGCGTTGATGGAACCGTACTGGGTCAACAGCTCGCGCATGTGCTGCGCACCGCCGCCTGATGCAGCCTGATATGTCATGGAGGTCATCCATTCGATCAGGTCTTGCTGGAACAAGCCGCCCAGGCCCATCATCATGCAAGAGACGGTGCAATTGCCGCCGATGTAGTTCTTGACGCCGCGCTGCAAACCATCCTTGATGACATCCAGGTTGACCGGATCCAGCACGATGATGGCGTCATCTTTCATGCGCAGCGTCGAAGCCGCGTCGATCCAGTAGCCATTCCAGCCGGCGGCGCGCAGCTGCGGGAAAATCTCGCTGGTGTAATCGCCGCCCTGGCAGGTAATAATGATGTCGCATTTTTTCAAGGCTTCAATATCGCTGGCGTCTTTTAACGTTGTCTCGTTTTTCGCCAATGCAGGGGCTTTACCGCCGGCATTTGAAGTTGAAAAGAATACCGGCTCGATATGGGCGAAATCGCCCTCTTCCTGCATACGCTGCAACAAGACCGAACCCACCATGCCACGCCAACCGACTAGACCAACCAGTTTCATCATGATTCCCTAACATACTAAAATCGGGAAAAGTCCCGCACTTCACGGCAGACCGCCTGCCAAATTCTTTAACCCAAAGCCTTGACCACGGCCGCGCCCATTTCCGTGGTGCTGACCTTGGTGGTGCCGGCTTCATAGATATCTGCGGTACGCAAACCTTGCGCCAGCACTTTCTTGACCGCTGTTTCAATCCGGTCAGCCTGCTCTGCCTTATTCAGGGAGTAGCGCAACATCATGGCGGCCGACAGGATAGTCGCCAGCGGATTGGCAATGCCTTTGCCAGCGATATCCGGCGCCGAACCGTGCGACGGCTCGTACAAGCCCTTGTTGTTGGCGTCCAGCGAAGCCGACGGCAGCATGCCGATCGAACCGGTCAGCATGGCCGCAGCGTCGGACAGGATGTCGCCGAACATGTTGCCGGTGACGATCACGTCGAATTTTTTCGGGGCCCGCACCAGCTGCATCGCGGCATTGTCGATATACATGTGATCCAGAGCGACATCGGGATAATCCTTGTGCACCTCGGTCACGATATCTCTCCAGAACTGGAAAGTCTCGAGTACGTTGGCTTTGTCGACGCTGGTCAGGCGCTTGTCGCGCTTTTGCGCGGCCTGGAACGCCACATGGGCGATGCGGCGGATCTCGGATTCGGCGTAACGCATGGTGTCAAAACCTTCGCGCTCGCCCTTGAAAGCACCATCCGGCGCAGTACGCACGCCGCGGGGCTGGCCGAAATAAACATCGCCGGTCAGTTCGCGAATGATCAGGATATCCAGTCCCGACACCACCTCCGGCTTCAGGGTCGAGGCGCCGGCCAGCTCAGGATACAGAATCGCCGGACGCAAATTGGCGAACAGGCCCAGATTCTTGCGCAAGCCGAGGATCGCCTGCTCAGGGCGCAGCGCACGTTCCAGGCTGTCGTACTGCCAGTCGCCGACCGCACCAAACAACACCGCATCGGCTTCTTTTGCCAGTTTCAAGGTGCCGTCCGGCAACGGATGGCCGTGGGCGGCATAACCGGCGCCGCCGACTGGCGCAGTTTCCAGTTCAAATTTTTCACCCAGCGTCTGCAGCACATTGACCGCTTGCTCAACGATTTCCGGACCTATGCCATCACCTGGCAAAATTGCTATTTTCATTTTTTCCTGTCTAGTCAGTTGAGGACAGAGTAACCCGTCGCAAGGTTAACCTTGCGACTCTTAAACTCTGCCCCACAATAAATTAAATTGTATTGCTCAACCAAGGCTGCGCAAACAGATGCCGCTCTTCAAACTCGCGAATCTTGTCGGCTTGGCGCAAGGTCAGGCCGATATCGTCGAGACCGTTCAACAGGCAGTATTTGCGGAACTCGCCCACTTCGAACGGGAAAGCCAGGTTGCCATTGGCGGTGCTGACCAATTGTTTTTCCAGATCGATCACCAGGCGATAACCCGGGAAAGCCTTGACTTCATCGAACAAGCGATCGATTTGGGCCTCGGGCAAGACCAGCGGCAACAAGCCGTTCTTGAAGCAGTTATTGAAGAAAATATCGGCAAAACTGGGAGCGATGACGGCACGGAAACCGTATTGACCCAAGGCCCACGGCGCGTGCTCACGCGACGAACCGCAACCGAAATTCTTGCGGGTCAGTAAAATCGAAGCGCCCTGATAGCGCTGCTGATTCAGGACGAAATCCGGGTTTAGCGGCCGCCGCGAATTATCCATGCCTGGCTCGCCGTGGTCCAGGTAACGCCACTCGTCAAACAGATTCGGACCGAAACCGGTACGTTGAATCGATTTCAGAAACTGCTTGGGGATAATGGCATCGGTATCGACATTGGCGCGATCCAGCGGCGCCACCAAGCCATCCAGCACAGTAAATTTATTCATACTTTGATTCCAATAATGGCGCGTCTCATGCGACACGCGCTATGATCACTTGCCTTGAATTTTCTCGCCGACGTGTTCCACGTCTTTACCAAAGCCGTGGAAAGTATTGCAAGCGCTCAGTGCATAGATGCTGGCCAGCAAAACACACAGGGTAATTATTTTCTTCATCTTTTGTCCTTCGGTAATTATTTATAGCGAACGAATTATAGCGATCGAATATCAACAAAATGGCCGGCAATGCCCGCGGCAGCCGCCATTGCAGGGCTGACCAGATGCGTGCGGCCGCCGGCGCCTTGGCGGCCTTCGAAATTGCGGTTCGAGGTAGAGGCGCAACGCTCGCCCGGTTCGAGGCGGTCGGCATTCATTGCCAGGCACATCGAACAGCCCGGCTCGCGCCACTCGAAACCGGCGTCCTTGAAAATCTTGTCCAGGCCTTCGCGCTCGGCTTGCTCCTTGACCAGTCCGGAGCCCGGCACCACCATCGCCAGCTTGACGTTGGAAGCGCGGAACTTGCCGCGAACTACCGCTGCTGCCGAACGTAAATCTTCAATCCGCGAATTGGTGCAGGAGCCGATGAAGACCTTGTCGATACGGATATCTTCAATCGCGGTATTCGGTTTCAACGCCATATACGCCAGGGCTTTTTCCATGCCGTCGCGTTTGGTGGCGTCTTTTTCCTTATCCGGATCAGGTATCCGGCCATCCACCGCTACCACCATTTCCGGCGAAGTGCCCCAGGTCACTTGCGGTTTGATCTCGGCGGCGTTCAGGGTAACCACCATGTCGAATTTGGCGCCCGGATCGGAATGCAAGGTGCGCCAGTAAGACACGGCGCGCTCCCAATGCGGTCCGACCGGCGAAAACGGCCGGCCCTTGACATAGTTGAGCGTGGTGTCGTCGACCGCGATCATGCCGGCACGGGCGCCAGCTTCAATCGCCATATTGCACACCGTCATGCGGCCTTCCATCGACAAGGCGCGAATCGCCGAACCGGCAAATTCGATCGCATAACCGGTGCCGCCAGCGGTGCCGATGCGACCGATCACGGCCAGCACGATGTCTTTGGCGGTAACGCCGTTAGGAATCGCGCCATCGACCTGGACCAGCATCGATTTCGATTTCTTGGTCAGCAAGGTCTGGGTAGCCAGCACATGTTCGACTTCAGAGGTGCCAATGCCGTGCGCCAGGCAGCCGAAAGCGCCGTGGGTTGAAGTGTGGGAATCGCCGCAGACCACGGTCATGCCTGGCAAGGTCGCGCCCTGCTCGGGGCCGATCACATGGACAATGCCTTGACGATGGTCGTTCATGCCGAAATAGGTCAGGCCATAACTCTTGGCGTTGCCATCCAGGGTTTCCACTTGCAGACGCGAGACCGGATCGGCAATGCCGTTAGCGCGGCCGGTAGTCGGCACGTTATGGTCGGCTACCATCAGGTTGGCCGACAGCCGCCATGGCTTGCGGCCGGCTAGCTTCAGGCCTTCGAAAGCCTGAGGGCTGGTGACCTCATGCAAAAGATGTCGATCAATATACAGAATCGCCGTGCCATCCTGTTCGGTATGAACGACGTGGGATTCCCAAAGTTTATCGTAGAGCGTTTTAAGCATGATCCGGGGCAGCTTCGAGGCCGCGCAAAACAGTGAATTTAGCTCTTGATTATGCCATAGAAGCAGTCAATTAATGCTGCTTGACGGCGCGAAAACGACATACTGGCCGCCGGCATGTTGCATATATTCACTTTTAGCGCCGTCCCCAGCGGTGCAGAGATCAAAGTTTCCTGCACTACTTTACTTCGCTACCTCATTTCGCTACCTCATTTCGCCACCTTACCGGTCAGATAGCCGCCCAGATTGAGCTTGCCGGTCGCTAAAGCAGTGCCAAGCAACACGATCAGGCAACCGACCAGCATCGTCGCGGTAACTTCTTCCTTTAGAAAAACCGCGCCCCAGATCACCCCGAAGATTGGAATCAGAAGGGTCACGGAGGCGGCATATGCCGAGCCGGCATGTTCCAGCAAACGATAGAAAATCGCGTAGGCGACGCCAGTACAGACCACTCCCAAAGCCAGCACCGAATACCAGGCCGTGGCAGACACCGGCGCGGCCGGCCAATACCATACTGCCAGCGGCAACAACACCAGGGTCGCCGCCAATTGACTACCGCAGGCGACCACAAAAGGCGGCACTCCTGCCAGCCGCGTTTTCGAATAGTTGATGGCGAAGCCGTAGGACAACGTAGCCAGCAACACCGCGCCTATCGCCAGCCACACGCTGGATGCGCCGACGCCGATCTTGTCCCACACCAAGGCCATCACACCCACCATGCCGACCAGCATGCCGATAACTTGCGGCCGGCTCATTGGCGCTTTCAGCCAGACGAAAGCGATCACACCGGTCCATAGCGGCACGGTGGCGTTCAAGATCGCATCGAAACCCGCATTGAGATACAACGTCGAGTAGGCAAACAATGAAAACGGCAGCGCTGAATTGGTGACGCCGACAATCAGCAGCGGCCATGCCTTGCTACGCAAATGGCTGCGGGCGGCGGCGCTGCGCAGCACCGGCAACAACACCAGCGCCGCGATCCCCACGCGCAAGGCTATCAGCGGTACCGGGCCGAATTCCGGCGTGCCGACGCGCATGAAAAGAAACGACGCACCCCAAATGGCGGCAAGCAAAAAAAGTTCTGCAATATTCATGGTTGGCTTTTCAATTTGGATAAACGGCAAACGTTAATACAAACGTTAGTGCGTATGTTTTCATGCGGCAATATATCCGATAACAAGAAAGGACGCAGACGAAATTCTTTTGCTTTCCATCGCGCCTCTAAATTGCACAAGACCACCAAGCAACGAGCGCCAGCTAAAACACACAAGACTTTTTTTGCACCCTTGTCAAAAACGGACAACAAGTATTACCAACGAAATTTCCGTGCGTCACCAATCATTGCGAGCTGCGCAGAGGCGCCACGAATGTAATGTATTTTTAAACATTTTTTTGTTAGCGCTCACATGCGCTTGTCATGAAAAAATTATCCATATCAGCCATTCCGGCTGTCCGAACCTGACAAGGTTTTGTCATAAGCACTCGGTCTTGCACTCCTATTATCAGATCAGCGCAAATGCACTTGCTCGACGAACCCGGCGTTGATCGGCTCACATACCCACGCCCCGGTCACGCTTGGCCTTGTCGAAAAAAGACATTTTCGTTCTAGCTAGGTGAGGCATCCGCAGTACTTGTCGCCGTATAAGAATCTCGCTCGAGACAAACGGACATCTCAGGCCCGAGGCGCTGCCGACATGGTCCTTACCGCAGTAACTACTTGTCTGTGGCTCGGGGCGCATGGACAAAACATTCTGGTGAATGATGCCCCTACTCCAAGGAGAAACAGAAATGAAAAAGCAAATTATTGCCGCATCGATAGTTTCATTGTTCGCCGTCTCTGCATTCGCTCATCACTCTTCAAGTGGCTCTAGCTCCTCTACCACTACCACTAGCACCGCTACTGCGGCGTCTATCGGCGGCGCAGGCGGCGCAGGTGGCTCAGCAAGTTCGGGCGGCGCTAGTGGTGGATCGGCCACTGGCGGTACAGCAACCGGCGGCAATGCGACTCAAACCATCACCGGCGGTATGGCAACCAGTGGCAACAACTGGACCGGCGCCGGCGGCAGCACGGCAACTGGCGGCGCAACCAACGCCGGCTCAACAACTGGCAGCGGCGCCAATGGCGGCAAAGCCGGCGGTATGTCCTCTGGCGGCGCAGGCGGCACATCCAGCACTACCGGCAGCACCCAAGCCTATAACGGCAATGCATCTGCAGGTGGCGGCACCAGCAGCTCCAGCAGCGGTAACTCTGATGCATCGATTTCTGGCGTCAGCAATACCGGCGGCTCGGCTGGAAACTTTGTGTTTGGCGGTGGCGCCGCCTCTGGCAACGCAACTGCTGGTAACGGCGGTTGGGGTGGCGGTGCACGTTCGACGGCAAACGCTGGCAATCTCTAATAACAAAAAACAACAACAAACAGCGGCTCGGTTACCGATGAGTTGCGGGAGGGGGAAAGAAATTTTTCCCTCTCGTTTATCAAACAAATCATTACGATGGAGAAGCCATGAAACACATACTAATAGGTATCCTGGTAGCCTCAGCCGTCACTGCACCAGTGCTAGCGCATGACTCAGGATCAGGGTCAGGATCAGGGGCAGGACCAACAACCACATCGACTTCCACGGCAACAGCCGCTGGCGGCGCCGGCGGCAGCGGCGGCTCGGCAGCAGGCGGTACTGCAGCCGGCGGCACCGCTTCGAATACGATTTCAGGAACATATGGTGCATCGGCCACCAATGGCGGCAGCGCAACCGGCGGCTCAGGGACCGGCGGCAATTCAACGGTGAGCGTATCGGTTTCCTTGCCGAACTCTGGCACATCCGGAAGCGGAACCGGGACCGGATCCGGAGCAAGCGGGACTTCAGCCGGAACTGGAACTGGCGCCAGCGCCGCCGCAGGCGATCCAGGCAGCAGCCCAAACAACACCAAAACCACGGTTGACTATGGCGGCAGTTATTCCGTCAAGACGGTGCCAAATATTGTGGCGCCATCGTTAACCACAACCTTGTCCGACACTTGCATGGGTTCGGCATCATTCGGCTTGTCCTTCACTGGTTTCGGCGCAACCGGCGGCACCACCATGGTCGATCAGGCTTGCGTGCGCCGGCTCGATTCCAGAGAATTTCGCGCGATGGGTTTAAACGACGTTGCACTTGCCCTGCTGTGCCAAAGCGAAGCAAACCGCAAAGCAGTTGAATCGACCGGACGCTCTTGCCCCGGCATGGAACGAGCTGCTGCACCTGGAGCACCTGCCGCACCGGCTGCCCCTTCTGCATCGTCAACCGGCGTCATCGGTCAAAACATCGACACCATCGGCGATCAGTACAAGGATCCGGTAATACGTGCCCGACTCGGTCTGGATAAATTGTCCGACATATCGACTTTAAAAGACCACTAAAAAGAGACGCGAGGGGATGCCATGAAGCGCACGCCATTCTCAAGCGACCAAATTGCTGCGGCTCTCAAGCAAGAGGAGCTCGGCATGCCCTTGGCCGATGTGATCAGGCAAGCTGGAATTACCGAGCGCACCTTCCTTACCTGGAAGAAGCAATACGGTGGCCTGCAAGCTTATCCGCACGACATGAAGTGCCTGCAAGAAGAAAATGCCAAGCTGAAACAGATTGTGGCTGAACTGACGCTGGAAAATTCTCGCTTGCAAGATGCGCTGGAAAACAAGAGAGGTATGCATGAGCACTACAATTCTTCAAATTGAATGCAAGCGACTGACCTGAAAAGAGATGACTTGGCACGCAATATTGTTTGAGTTCAGATGCGGAAAAAACAGTTGTGCATCTCAGCAAATGGTTGACCAAAATTAACATTGGTGCACAGGAGAAATGTCGTCGCGAGATTTTTTGTTGCCGCAAGAAATCTTGTGTGAATACGCCACAGAATCAACGATATTTAACAATCATTCGCTGGACAAAATCTTATTTTGTAGCAGAATGGAAAATAGTAATTTACTAATAAAAAATTGCGTTCCGGCAATGCAAAAAAGTGGATTGCTCGCGGGGAGAATCACATGGATATCGAGTGCACAAAGACACTTGAGGTGATAGACGACAACTGCTCAACCAGGCATATAGGAATTATCGTTTTTGAAGGTGTCGTACTGGCTGATGTGGTTGGCGCAGCAGATGTTTTCGGCATCGGCGACAAGCTGATTTCGACGGTGTTCCCAGGCACCACGCGTTATGCTGTGTCGGTTCTATCCATCTCCGGCGGCATGATCATGTCGTCAGCCTCAGTACAGATCATGACCTCGCCGCTAGCGTCATTCGACAAGCATCAGTTCGATACACTGCTCATCGCCAGCGGCACTGGAAACTTCGACGCCTACCGAGATCCCGATCTGATCGCCTGGCTGCAACAAATGCGCAGCAGCGTACGCCGTATCGCGGCGATCTGCACCGGCGTATTCGTGATCGGCGCTGCCGGCTTTCTGAACAACCGCCGCGCCACTACGCATTGGGCGTTGCTGGATAAGCTGGCACGTGAATTCCCGCTGATTAAAATTGACCGAGAAGCGCAGATCAGCGAAGACGACGGCATCTTCACGTCTTGCGACGTCGGCATGGCGACCGATCTGGCGCTGCGCTTGCTGGAAAGCGATCTGGGCCCGGCCGTCGCGCGGCGTGTGGCGCAAAGCCTGGTGGTATGCCAGCGCCGGCGCGATACACCGCCCGTCAATCAGCCCTCGCCCACCAGCGCGCCCGCCAAGACCAGCAAAATCCACAAAGCCTCGCTGTGGTTTGTCGAACATCTGGCGGACTCCATCAGCGTGGTCGACGCCGCCAATTATGTTTCCATGAGCGAGCGTAACTTCGTGCGGCAATTCAAGCGCGAAACCGGTCAGACTCCGCACGACTTCCTGTTGAATCTGCGCCTGGAAGCGGTACGCCAGCAACTGACCGAGACAGATCTGCCGGTAGACAAGATAGCGCGGCGCTGCGGCCTGTTCAGCGGCGAGCATGTCGCCAAATTATTCCGCAAGCATATGTGGACCTCTCCAACCGAATATCGCAAGGGCATCCGCCCATCCTGATGCATGGACCAACGCGCTATTGTCTGGAGAGACGATGAACATTCCCATCGCGATAGCGCACCCGCCAGCGCACATAAAACTTAAGGCACTGCCGATCACCTTTCTTGCGACCATCTTCGTGGCGCTGGTTTGCGTCTCGTTGATGACGGTCGAAGTATGGCGCAGCTGGAACGCGCATGACGTCGAATTGCACGACACCGAAATTGACACATCCAATCTGGCGCGGGCCCTGTCGCAGCATGCCGATGACACGATAAAGGAAGCCGACACCGTCCTGGTAGGCGTGATTGAACGCCTCGAAGTGGAAGGTACCGGCGGCGCCTCGCTGGAGCGTCTGCATAAATTATTGATCCAGCATATCGCCGAATTGCCGCAACTCAATGATCTGTCGATTTACGACGAAAACGGTTTATGGCTGGTCAACGCCCGCAGCGGGCCAATCCCGGTCGTTAACAATGCTGATCGTCAATACTTCCAATACCATCGCAGCCATCCTGAACGCGGACCATATATCGGGCCGCCGATACGTAGCCGCTCCACCGGTAAATGGATAGTCACTGTGTCCAGACGCTTCAACCATCCTGACGGCAGTTTCGCCGGCCTGGCTTTGGGCACCATCAACATCGATTATTTCAAGACCTATTACGAAAGCTTTGATATCGGCCGCCTCGGCTCCATTTTTCTCAGCCTGAATGACGGCACCATGCTGGTGAGACGGCCAATGATGGACGACACGATCGGCAAGAATTTGTCCAGCTATCCCATCTATCGCGATTACGCATCAAGGAGCACCGCCGGCACCGCCGTCATGAAGTCCGGCCAGGATGGCGTGGATCGCCTGATCGCCTATCGCCATCTGGAAAGATATCCACTGTTCGTCACCGTCGCGCGCTCAAAGGACGAGGTATTGGCTGACTGGCGTGCCGACACTTATTTGCATCTGCTCGGCGCCATGCTGCTGACGCTGGCCCTGGGTCTGCTCGGCTGGCGCCTGATTCATCAGATTAAATTGCGCTTACTGGCGGAGACCGATCTGCTGCGGGTTCAGGAATCGCTGAAAACCCTCAACCGGCATCTGGAGCAACTTGCCTTGCAAGACAGCTTGACCGGCCTGGCAAACCGGCGCCAGTTCGACAGTGCGCTGCGTGACGAATTCAGCCGCGCCATGCGCACCGGGAATTCACTGGCGCTGGTGATGATCGATGTCGACTACTTCAAGCAATACAATGATATTTACGGACACCTGGCCGGCGACGAATGCCTGCGGCAGATCAGTGAAGTGGTGAAAGCCAGTAAAAACCGTCCGGGCGACCTGGCTACGCGCTACGGCGGTGAAGAGATGGCGGTCTTGCTGCCTGACACTAATCTGGCCGGCGCCATCGCAGTGGCAGAAAAGATTCGCCTTGCCATCTACAATTTACACATCAAACATCCCTATGATCCTACCGGCGTAGTGACGATCAGTGCCGGTGTCGACGCTTTCGTTCCGGTCCGGGATGGCAATATTCCTTTTGAGCTGATTCAGGCAGCAGACAAGGCACTGTACGCTGCAAAATCAGCCGGTCGCAATCGTGTTTGCTCAAGTGCCGATCCACATTAAACAGGTGTTATCTCATCAGGTGTTATCTCATATCCTGCTGCGACGCCCGCGCTCGTACACCAATGAACCAACGGCTATCAGCCGGTATAACTCCTGCTCGGTCAGCTTGTACGACAGCGCAGCAATCTCGCGTGCCAGCATCCCGATCAGCAAATCATTGCCAGGCACCTGTGCTTGCGGGCTGGCGCAAGCGATCAAATCGACTATTTGTTCGGCTCTCATGATCCCACCTCAGAAAGATTAAATACAAGACCAAGGATTACGCAAAATACTGCGACAGACGCTGCATCTCTTCATTGCCACGCACCCAGCCTTGAAACAAGGAAGCCTGTCGTGCGGCCAGCGCTTCCTTAAAAGAGCAATGCAACTTATTATTTTTTACCCCCTGCCAACAGCCCGCCCAGCAAACCTGTCACTGGCGCCAATGGGCCGCTGGCGGTTCCTGTCGTACCTTTGCCACTAGTCAGACCAGCCACCAGATTGGTCACCGGAGCCAGCGGAGTGGCGCTAGAACCACTTGCACCACCGACTGCGCCAGTCAGACCGCTTACCAGGCTGGTGACTGGAGCCAACGGACTAGCACCGCCCGTTGTACCACCAGTCGCGCCAGTCAAACCGCCCAACAAGCCGGTGACTGGGGCCAATGGACCGCCACCGGCGGCGCCACCCAATCCGCCGCCCACACCGGTAAGCACATTATTCGAAGGCTGCAGCGAACCACCTGTCTTGTTGCCGAGTAGCGGTTGACCGGTACCGGCCAAAGCGTTCGTGCCAAGGCCGGCCACCGTGCCACCGACATCACTCACTACTGCACCTAAGCTGCTGGCCCCAGGTACTTTGGCGCCAGTCAGAGCGTTCCCCAAACTGCCAACCCCGCCGCCCACTGCAACCAATAAGTTATTCACAGGCTGGTTCAGGCCGGTTGCATTGCCGACGGTCTGTGTCAAGGTAGTCACCGTGCTGGTCAGCGGCACAATTGCCTGGTTGACGGTCTGCGTGATCTGTTGCACCGGACCGCTATTCAAGCCATTGCTCAAAGGTGTTCCCAAAGCGGAGACAGCAGCACCTGCCTGGGTCACCAAACCACCTAGCGGTGTGGTCACTGCTGCCAATGGCGCCAGCGGCCCGCCGCCCAACCCGGCCACCACCTGCCCGGCGCTCTGTACCGCATTCCCCGCTTGCGTGACTACGCCGCCGGTGCCGCCGACAGTGGCGCCTAGTGCATTCGGGTTAGCGCCGAGCAGGCCCAGGCCATTGCTGATGCCGTTACCCAAGCCGGAGACAATACCGGCGCCGTTATCTACCACCCCGGCCAACCCGGCTTTTGCCTGCGTCGACAACAGCGGCACGTTATTAATCACGGTATTGCCTATCGTACCCAGTGCAGCGCCCGTGCCGGATACGGTGCCACCGGCATTAGAAAGGAAGTTGATCGAAGGGCTGCCTGTGCCACCGCCTGTGCCACCGCCTGTGCCACCGCCTGTGCCACCGCCTGTGCCACCGCCTGTGCCACCACCTGT